>ERZ650307.19-NODE-19-length-68527-cov-8.188778_pt1 | contig 68527 bp, 69 predicted proteins | sample MGYA00376243_ERZ650307 | MGnify/ENA primary metagenome ERZ650307 (study PRJEB26733, sample SAMN07839242) | wastewater metagenome | biome: urban; feature: artificial channel; material: waste water | place: USA: North Carolina | collected 2016-03-31 ... | reverse complement strand
GTACGGCAAGGCGAGACAACGAAGTTAGGTTATTTTTTTGGATTGGTATGAAACGGCCTTTTACGGGTAAATCGGATAAATAAGGTTTACACCAAATCGGCAAACAGCGGCGTAGAAAGATAGCGCTCGCCGTAAGAAGGAATCAGCACCACAATCAATTTGCCTTTGTTTTCCGGCTTTTTAGCCAACTCTAGCGCGCTCCACACGGCAGCGCCCGAAGAAATGCCCACCAGCACACCTTCTTTTTCAGCCATGGCACGGGCGGTGGCAAAAGCCGCTTCATTGGGCACTTTGATGATGCTGTCGTAGATTTTCGTGTTCAGCACCGTGGGCACAAAGCCCGCGCCTATGCCCTGAATCGGGTGCGGCCCTTTTTCGCCGCCGCTCAACACCGGCGAAGCTTCCGGCTCCACCGCCACAATTTCCACGCCCGGTTTTCTTGATTTCAACACTTCGCCCACGCCGGTCACGGTGCCGCCGGTGCCCACGCCGGAAACGAAAATATCCACTTGACCATCGGTGTCGCGCCAAATTTCTTCGGCGGTGGTTTCACGGTGCACTTGCGGGTTGGCCTCGTTGTCAAACTGGCGCGGCATAAAATAAATATCGGGATGCTCATCCACCAGCGCCTGCGCTTTGGCAATCGCACCGCCCATACCCTCGGCTGCGGGGGTGAGAATCAGCTCGGCACCGAAAGCGCGCAGCAGCATACGGCGCTCTTTGCTCATGCTCTCAGGCATGGTGATGGCCAATTTGTAGCCGCGCGCGGCACACACCATCGCCAAACCGATGCCGGTATTGCCGCTGGTGGCTTCCACAATAACGGTATCTTTATGGATTTTGCCGGCCTTTTCCGCCGCTTCAACCATAGACACGGCAATGCGGTCTTTCACGCTGCTGCCCGGGTTGAAAAATTCCAGCTTGGCCACCACGCGAGCTTCCAGGCCTTCGGTGAGGCGGTTTAGCTCAACCAGCGGCGTGTTGCCGATTAAATCGGTGATGCTGTGTGCAATATTCATAATAAGCTGCTCCTTTTAATGTCGAATTGATTCCATTGCATCTTAGCGTGCGCGCCAAAGAAAGCCAAATACCCAATCTTTACATGCTTAAAACCAATGGTTATATGCCGCTGCTTTCAGACGGCCTTGCTGATTAATAGCGTATCCGCAGCAACGACCCCACCACGAAAGCCATCTGGAAAAACAGCGCCAGCAAAAAACCGAGCTGCAATTGGCGGCGGCTGAAGCAATTGGCCGGCTGCTTTTCAATCACCACGCGGTGCAGATAAAAAAGCAGCATCAACACCGATTGCATACACACCCAATACACCGGCTCAAACAAATACATCTGCAACAGCGCCGGCAATACATAAGGTGTGATGCCGGTGGGAAAACGATACCACACCATCGCCAGCAACAGCGCAAACACCACGCTCATCAACATGCCGCTGAGCGCAAACAGGCTTAAAAAAGCCTGCCCGCCGCTGAGCTGCCACCGATGTTTTTCAGGCATTTTCTGCCAGCGCGGCACCAAGAAAAACAGGCTCGCCAAGGCAATGTAAAAATGCGGCATATAAAGCGCACTCAAATGCGTGATGCCCCACAGCCCCGGCAGCAGGCGCGCGCCGATGGCACCAAAACCCAGCCACAAAAGCACGCTGCCCCACAGCCATTGAAATTCGCCCGCCCGATAGGCAAACACCACAAACACGGCAATATAAGCGGCTAAAAACCACAAACTGATGTTGGCGACCATCAACGATAACCCATCACACGCGACAACACCGCGCCCACGGCTTCGGCCATGCGCACAATCCATTCGGTGGGCAAATCTTCACCAAACCGCGCCACATCTTCATCAGCCGCCAGCAACAGCGCCCCGGTTCGGCCGCCGATGGGCACCGGCAGCTGCAAAAAGCTCTCCGCCACTTTGCCATCTGCCGGCAGCAAAGTGCGCAAGGCCGGGCTGATTTTGCTGCCCAACATCGGTGCCTCCATGGCTGCGATTTCGGCTTTTGTCCGTTCATCGGCCACACACAGCGCCGGCGGGATTTTAGCCTTATTCTGAGCCTCTGCCGCCAACACCAGCCGGTATTGCTGCAAACCGAAATCCTGCTCCAGGCTGCGGTAGAGCGCCTGCACGGCCTGCGCCACCGTGTTGGCACGCAGCAAAGCGATATCCAACGCCAGCAAGCGCTGCATAGTGGCATGGTTGGCTTCGGCAGCTGCCATCATTTGCGCCATTTGCGCTGCCATTTTATCGGCTTTGATTTGCGCCGCCGCCAGCTGAGCCTGCGCAAACGAGCGCACTTTGTCGTCACGCAGGCGCACGCCCAAGGTTTCGGCATGTTCGGCCAAAAAATCCGGATTTTCCGCTAAAAAATTCAACACATTTTGTTTGTTCATCAGTATTGCAACTCACCTTCAAACACCGTTTGCACGGGGCCTGTCATCATCACATCATCGCCCGGCTGCCACTCGATATGCAAATCGCCGCCGGGCAGGCTCACGCGTATTTGCGATGCCGCCTGCAGCAAACCCAAGCGCACGCCCGCCACCACGGCGGCGCAAGCGCCGGTGCCGCAAGCCTGCGTTTCGCCCGCGCCGCGCTCATACACGCGCAAACGGATATGCCCCTCATCCAGCACCTGCATAAAGCCCACGTTTACACGCTCGGGAAATTGCTCGTTCGATTCAATCGCTTCGCCCCAGCGCGCCACCGGTGCCGTGTCCACATCATCCACCAGCAACACCGCATGCGGATTGCCCATGTTCACACAGCTCAGCGGCACCGATTCGAGCCCCACCAACACAATATGCGTGAGCGCATCGTCGGCCTCGCCGGCAGCCGGCACAAACGGAATTTCAGACGGCATCAAACGCGGCTTGCCCATATTCACCACAACCAAGCCGCTATCCAGCAGCCGCGGCACAATCACGCCGCGCGCCGTTTCCACCCTGATTTCCTGCTTGCTGCTGAGCCCTTTATCGGCCACAAAGCGTGCAAAGCAGCGCGCACCATTGCCACACTGCTCCACTTCGCTGCCATCAGCATTGAAAATGCGGTAGCGGAAATCCACATCGGCCGCGCCGGCTTTTTCCACCAGCAAAAGCTGATCGAAGCCCACGCCGGTATGGCGGTTTGCCCATTGGGTTAACGGCGCTTCTTGCGGTTCAAACGCCTGATTCACGCCGTCAACCACCATAAAATCATTGCCCAAGCCGTGCATCTTGGTAAATTTCAGTTTTTTCATGCTTTTTCTCTATAACAGCCCGCGCTTTTAAATCAATATTTTTAAATCGATGCGCCTGCCGTTTGGGTGGGTGCCTTACTTTTTTTGCGGCCTTTTATTTCATCCGGCAGCGCAAAATATGTAGGCAATCAGGCTGAATTCTACACCATATCGGCAGATAAGTTTGAGGCCGTCTGAAACATTTCCCGACCATTTTTCCCTGCCATCGCGCCCATCGTTGCCAAAACACAACAATCAAATAGTCGGCTCATTTTCCAGACAAACGGTATATTTTAATTGGAAAAGACTTCCAATTCATCAAACATGCAACAAGGGTAATTATATAAATAATTATTTTAAAATGGATTTTTATCGCAACCTTGATTTATTTGTCATTATTACTTACCCATCATCTTGCTTTACATCCATTTTCCCATTAAAAAAATACCGTTTATCTAAAGAATAAACCGATTATCTTCAAAATTTAAGGCGCTTTTTGCTTGCGCATTCAAAGCCCCTCATGCAAAATAAACAAACATAAAAACATGATAATTCAACCAAATATATATTCAAGCAATTTAATTGCCGGATTGAATTACAAATAATTATTTAAACACTTACGTAAGGATTTCCCATGAACTTCCCCCGCACCCTTGCGCTGGCTGCCGCCGCGCTGCTCACCCTTCCCGCCATCTCTGCCGCACAAGATGTGCAATTTTACCAAAAAGCCTCCGAAGCTCACGCACCGATCACCGGCAATGTGGCCATGCGCCTCACCCTCAGCCCCAAAGGCGAAACCAGCAATGTGCGCGTGATTCGCAGCAGCGGCTCGGCAGCTATCGATAAAGCCGCCGTGGCTTGGATGAACGGTCAAATTATGCGCCCCGTATTCATCAATGGCGAAGCGAGCGAATTCAGCTTTGTGAAAGAAATTAAATTTTCCGAAGCCGGCGCACAGCTGAGCATGAAATAAGTTTCCATTCAAACCGAAATCAAGCAGACTTGATTCGGCTCTATATATCAAAAGCACGCTCAGGCCGTCTGAACGTGCTTTTTCACATGTGCAGCACCAAAGCAAATGCCGCCCACATGCCGCAGCCTTTACCAACGCTAACGCCGAAAAAGTGCAAATCCCGATATACTTAAAACATTTGCTTGCCCACCCTCTTATTTTGAATCACGAAGGAGCCTTCATGAAACCTTTCCTCCCCTCTTGCGCCTTGGTTTTGCTGTTGAGCGCCTGCACGGTCGGCACGCCCGGCATGTCGGTGGGGCTGGGTGTGGGCACCAGCATCGGCAACCATGTCGGCTTGGGCACTTCCATCAATATTCCGGTCGGCCTCGACAAAACCCGCAGCGGCAATCAAAACGACAACAGCGGCCTTAATGTCATCGAAGAGCAAATCGTGACTTATTTCGATGCGCAAGGCAAACCGCGCAATGCTTCCGCTGCCGGCGGCTTTTACCGCCAGCTCATCGGCAAGCGCGGCAACGAATACACCGTGCAGGATTTCTACAGCGACAACAGCCGCAAGCGCACCGATCCTTATGTGCTGCCGCGCAATGAGCTGATGAATTTCCGCGCCCACCCTGCCGATGGCACGCTGAACATTTATGCCTACAACGGCAACCTGATGCAGCAGCAAACTTACCGCAACAACCGCTTGGTTGATGCCAAATATTAATCAGAGCAAAACCAATGCCGTCTGAACGCTTTCAGACGGCATTGGTTTTATGCCCATCCTAAAAAATAAGCTTACAAAATAAAAACAGTTTGGCAGCATCCGCGTAGCTCGGATTATTGAATTCGACGTTTGGCCATTGGCCAAGGCAATGTGCGTGCTTTACTCTACAAACAAGTGCCGGATTCAAGAATCCGACCCACGGCCTGCTTACCGCAACAACCGTCTGGTTGAGGCCAAATATTAATCAACACCAACACAGGCCGTCTGAACGCTTTCAGACGGCCTGTGTTTACTTGATACCTAACTTCAACATCCGCATCAAATCACAAAATCGAGCAGATAAAAATCATCTTTGCCCACGCCGCATTCCGGGCAGCGCCAATCATCGGGAATATCGGCAAACAGCGTGCCCGGCGCTAAGCCGTGCTCGGGGTCACCCAGCTCTTCATCATAAATCCAGCCGCAAGGGCCGCACATATATTGTGCCATGCTTATCCTTTCATGGTGTTCAGACGGCCTTTTCTTTTAAACAACTTCAACAGGCCGTCTGAAAGCGCTATCAAGCCGCTTCCAGCGCGGCGATTTCTTTGCGCAAATGTTTGACGGCGGGGGTGACGATGGCCACAAACATCGCCTCGCGGTTGCGCCGCTGCGCCGGACTGCGCATCAAATAGCCTTTAGCACCCGCATGCAGTGAAGCCGATTGCGCCGCCGCCAAACACAATTCAGAAGCGGCCAGGCGCAGTTTCAGTGTGGGCAGCAATTCGGGGCGGTTGTGCCAAGCGGCATCGGCTAAGGGGCCGGTTTCTTCCCAAGCCTGATTCAAGGCCGTCTGAAGCGCATCAAAGCCATTATCGAGATAGCGGTTGATTTCGCGGCCGCTCACATCGGCCAAACGAATCACGCCGAGGCAGCCATCGATAATGCCGCCGCCTATGCCCATTTGCAGCAAAATAAAGCCCGCCTTGATGCGGCCGATATAGCCGGCAAATGCTTCAGGTGCCGCCAGCACATCTTCATCCGCCACAAACACCTTATCAAAGCGAACGCCGAAAGTGCGCGTGCCTTCCAGCGCACAAAATTCGGGGCAAGCCTGCAAACTCACACCTTCAGCGCGCCCGCCGGTGATAAACATCACATAGCCATCGCCGATTTGCGCAGTGGCCGCCCACACATGATCTTCGCCGATATTCGACACCCACGGCAGCGAGCCGCTCACCACATAGCCGCCCGCCACTTTTTCAGCCTGCAGCAAATGCTTCTCGATATCGGCCAAATGCTTCACCGTGTTTGACATCGCCGTGCCGGCCAACACTTTGCCTTGCAGCACATCGGCCAAATAGCGGGCGCGCACCGCCTCGTTTTCACTTTGGTGCAAATACCAAGCACAAGCGCTTTGGCACCACACCGAAAACGCCGTGGCGCCGCATTCGCCGCCCACCGCGCGAATCACATCGATTTGCGCCGAAAGCCCCAAGCCGTTGCCGCCCTCGGCTTCGGTGCCCACGCAGGCAAAGCCGCCGATTCCGCCCAGCTCGCGCATAAAGGCTTCGGGATACAGCCCTTTGCGGTCGATCTCCTCCACCAGCGGACGCAGCGCGGTTTTGGTCAGCGCGCGCACGGTATCTATCAATTCGGCTTGTTTGCTCATAAAGTGTTCCTTTTATCGGTCAAACTGTTTCAGACGGCCTGTTTGCTGTGATGCCCATTCAAATTGAAATGGGCATGCAAGGCCGTCTGAAACATCAGGCATAAGCTTGCAGCTGCGGGTTGATTTCATTGTGCGCCAAATTATTGGCAAAATTGCACAAAGTGGCCAAAGCCACGCCCAGCACCACTTCCAGCGCCTGCTGCTCATTGTAGCCTGCCGCAAAAAAGGCTTGCAGCTCGTCGTCAGCCACATTGCCTTTTTTGGCAATCACCGATTGGGTAAACAGCGCCAATTGGTTTAATTTGGCATCGTCCAGCGCCGTGGTATTGCGCAAGGCCTCAATCGCTTGCGGCTCCAAGAGCTTTTTCTTGGTAGAAAGCGCAGTGTGACCGGCTTTGCAAAAGCCGCACTGGTTTAACACGGCGGCAGTAATCTGCACCACCTCGCGCTCGCCGGCGCTCAGACTGGTGGTGGCATTGAGCGCACCCACATCTTGATACATCGCCAATGCCGCCGGCGAATTGGCCAACACGCCAATCAGATTGGGCAAAAAGCCATTGTTTTTCTCGGCAGCTTCCACGCGCGCTTTGGCGGCTTCGGGAGCGGTGGCAACAGAATGTACGGTCAAACGGGCCATGATAATTCCTTATTTTTCGAATATTATTAATGATATGGTTGTGCACTACGGCATGAGGGAGCATGCATTCTACAAAGCCGGCGCAAAAAAAGGAAAGAATAAGATTTGCTGAAGATAGAACCAAAAGTTATATATCGCATCCGGCGGCATGCAGCGGTTGATTTGTGCTACACTCAAGCTCCTTTTTTTCCCCTATTTTGCACATCATGGCTGGCAACACATTCGGACAACTCTTTACCGTCACCACTTTCGGCGAAAGCCACGGCCCCGCACTCGGCTGCATCATCGACGGCTGCCCGCCCGGGCTCTCCCTCAGCGAAGCCGACATCCAAACCGATCTCGACCGCCGCCGCCCGGGCACCAGCCGCCACGTTACCCAACGGCGCGAGGCTGATGAGGTGGAAATTTTATCCGGCGTGTTTGAAGGCCGCACCACCGGCACACCGATTGCCCTCTTAATCCGCAACACCGACCAGCGCAGCAAAGACTACGGCAACATCGCCCAGCAATTCCGCCCCGGCCACGCCGACTACACCTATTGGCACAAATACGGCACCCGTGATTATCGCGGCGGCGGCCGCTCTTCCGCCCGCGAAACCGCCGCACGCGTGGCCGCCGGTGCCATTGCCAAAAAATGGCTGAGCGAACAATTCGACACCGAAATCACCGCCTACGTCACCCAAATCGGCGAAAAAGCCATTGCATTTGAAGGCTTGGAACACATCGGCCGCAATCCGTTTTTCGCCGCCAACGCCAGCCAGATCGACGAGCTGGAAAACTACATGGACAGCATCCGCAAATCGCTCGATTCTGTGGGCGCCAAGCTCACCGTCGAGGCTCGCAACGTGCCTGTGGGCTTGGGCGAGCCCGTGTTCGACCGCCTCGATGCCGACATCGCTCACGCCCTGATGAGCATCAACGCCGTCAAAGGCGTAGAAATCGGCGCAGGCTTCGCCAGCGTAGCCCAACGCGGCAGCGAACACGGCGACGAGCTCACGCCCGAAGGCTTTTTGAGCAACCACGCCGGCGGCATCTTGGGCGGCATTTCCACCGGCCAAACCATCAGCGCCAACTTCGCCATCAAGCCCACCAGCAGCATCGCCACACCGCGCCGCTCTATCGACATCAACGGCCAAGCCGTGGAAATCGCCACCCACGGCCGCCACGACCCCTGCGTCGGCCTGCGCGCCGCGCCGATAGCCGAGGCCATGCTCGCGCTGGTGCTGATGGATCACGCCTTGCGCCACCGCGCCCAAAACGCCGACGTAAAAGTGGCCACGCCCGATATCGCACGCCACCCCTCTAAAGCCCGCTAAACGCCTTTTCAAACCGCAGGCCGTCTGAAACCTTTTCAGACGGCCTGCAAAGCCAAAAACGCCACAGGGTAAAAACCTTAGCCAAAACACCGTGTTTTGTACTACAATGCCGCCTTAAAGTTGGCCATGCCCTGCCGCAGCGGCCGGTTATCAACAGGATACACAAAATGACACAAGAAACCGCCCTGGGCGCCGCGCTGAAATCCGCCGTGCAAACCATGAGCAAGAAAAAGCAAACCGATATGATTGCAGACCACATCTACAATAAATACGATGTGTTCAAGCGCTTCAAGCCTTTGGCCGTGGGCATAGACCAAGATTTAATCACCGCCCTGCCCCAATTCGACCCCACCCTGATCGCCCGCGTGCTCGCCAACCATTGCCGCCGCCCCCGCTATCTGAAAGCACTTGCCCGCGGCGGCAAACGCTTTGATTTAAACAACCGCTTCAAAGGCGAAGTCACCCCCGAAGAGCAGGCCATCGCCCAACAACACCCCTCGATGCAGCAAGCCCAGGCAGCACAAGCCGAGCGCCAAGCCGCTGCCAAAGCCGCACCGGCCGCCGATGCAACCGAGGCCGCCGATGCGCCCGCGCAGCAACCTGCTTCCACTCAAGAAGAAAACAAACCCGCAGAATAAGATAAACAGCGCACACATCAGCAAAGAGGCCGTCTGAAAGCTTTCAGACGGCCTCTTTGCATCTTAAAATCATGATGGTTTATTCATTTTAATCAACACCATCATCCATTATATTTCCGAGGGCATCGTGCCATCGTTTTGAAACAAGGTAAACAAAGGCACGCCTTTGCCGCGCAAATTACGCCCGCCCGGCAAATCGGTGAATTCCAAAATCGCCGCCGCTTCCACCACATCACCGCCGAGCTTTCGGATCAGCTCCACGCCCGCCAGCATGGTGCCGCCGGTGGCCACCAAATCATCCACCAACAACACGCGCGCGCCTTTTTGAATCGCATCGGTATGGATTTCCACCGTGGCCTCGCCATATTCGAGCGCATAATTTTGCGACACCGTATCAAACGGCAGCTTGCCTTTTTTGCGGATGGGCACAAAGCCCACATTCAGCTGGTAAGCCAGCGCCGCGCCGATAATAAAACCGCGCGCATCCAGCCCCGCCACCACATCGATTTCCTGCCCCATATAGCGGTATACCAGCAAATCCACCAGCAGCCGGAAATATTCCGGGCTTTGCAAAACCGGCGTAATATCATGAAACAAAATGCCCTCTTTCGGCCAATCCGGCACTTTGCGTATTTTATCGGCCATCGCCGCCAAATCCATCACTTCGGGGTGAAACAACATCGCGCTTTCCTTACACAATCTATCCATGAGTGCCGGCAGCATAAAGCGCCGGATGCCAGCTTATAATTGTAGCAAACTTTCCCGCCGCGCCAAACCGCCCGTTGTCGCCACGCAAGCGGCTGTGGCATAATTGGGCAACAATAAATCCGACCACCGAGCGCCCAGCCATGCACACGCCCAGAAAAGGCAATGTTTTTATCGTTTCCGCCGCCTCCGGCACCGGCAAAACCACCTTGGTTTCCCGCCTGCTCAACAACCATCCCGATATCCGCGTGTCGGTGTCGCACACCACCCGCGCCCCGCGTCCGGGCGAAACACACGGCCAACATTATTACTTTGTCGACCCCGCCCGCTTCCAAACCCTGGTAGGCGAGAGCGCTTTTCTCGAGCACGCCCGCGTGTTTGACAATTATTACGGCACCAGCATCGAGGGCGTGAATATCCTGCGCGAGCAAGGTTTTGACGTGATTCTCGAAATCGACATCCAAGGCGCAGAGCAAGTGCGCCGCAGCCTCCCCGAAGCCTGCAGCATTTTCATCCTGCCGCCCTCATTTGAAATATTGGCCGAGCGCCTGCGCGGGCGCGCCACCGACAGCGACGAAGTCATTGCCAAGCGCCTGAGCAAAGCGCGCCACGAAATCGAGCAAGCCTTTTTATTCGATTATGTCGTGGTCAACGAAGACCTCGTTGCCGCCGAAATCGACCTGCTGCACATCATCAAATCTTATAGATTAAAGCAATCGTCGCAGCAATTATTTATCGAGCAGCTATTGGAAAATTCCTGAAAATTAGCGACAATACATCCATTCCCTTTATTTTTAAGAAAGAAAATCACATGGCACGCATCACCGTAGAAGACTGCATCGGCAGAATCCCCAACCATTTCGACCTCACCCTCACCGCTGCACGCCGCGCGCGCCAGCTCGAAAACGGCACCACGCCGCTGGTTGACGACATCCGCCACAACAAACCCACCGTTACCGCCCTGCGCGAAATTGCCGCCGGCCAAGTCGGTGTTGAAATTCTCACCCGCAGCAAGTAACGCAGCCCAAGGCCGTCTGAATGCCCGCACCCGCACCCGCGCCCACCGCACCCTACGATCCGCTCACCGCTGAAGCGCGCGAGCTGCTTTTTCGCGCCGCCGCCTATCTGAATGCCGATGAGCAGGCCGAGCTTGAAAAAGCCTGCGCCTACGCTTTTCACGCCCACAACGGCCAAACCCGCAAAAGCGGCGAACCCTACATCACCCATCCCATGGCCGTAGCCACCCAATTGGCGGCCTGGCACATGGATGTGCAAGGCTTGTGCGCGGGCGTGATGCATGATGTGCTGGAAGACACAGGCATCACCAAAATCGAAATGGCCGCCGAATTCGGCGAAACCATCGCCGAAATGGTCGACGGCCTCTCCAAGCTGGAAAAACTCGAATACAACGATCAGGCCGAGCATCAGGCCGAGAGCTTCCGCAAGCTGATTTTGGCCATGACCAAAGACATCCGCGTGATTGTGATCAAGCTCTCCGACCGCCTGCACAATATGCGCACCTTAGGCTCGATGCGTCCGGAAAAACGCCGCCGCATCGCCCAAGAAACATTGGAAATCTACGCCCAAATCGCCAACCGCATTGGTCTGAACAACGCTTATCAAGAATTGCAGGATTTGTCTTTCCAAAACCTGCACCCGCGCCGCTACGAAACCCTGCAAAAAGCCATGAAAGCCAGCCGCCGCAACCGCCGCGACGTGGTCGGCAAAGTGCTGCGCGCCTTCAGCCAGCGGCTTGTGAGCGCCAATATCGAAGCCAAAATCAAAGGGCGCGAAAAAAACCTCTACAGCATCCACCAAAAAATGCAGGCCAAAAACCTGCGCTTTGCCGAAGTGATGGACATCTACGGCTTTCGCGTGATTGTCAACAACGTGCCCGCCTGCTACGCCGCATTGGGTGCGCTGCACAACCTCTACCAGCCCAAGCCCGGCCGCATCAAAGACTATATCGCCATCCCCAAAAGCAACGGCTACCAAAGCCTGCACACCACTTTGGTCGGCCCCTACGGCCTGCCGATCGAGGTGCAGATACGCACCCGCGAAATGGATGCCGTGGCCGAAGGCGGCGTGGCCGGCCACTGGATTTACAAATCCGGCGAAAACACCGTCGACCAAGCCACATTGCGCACCAACCAATGGCTGCAAAATATTCTTGATTTGCAGGCCCGCAGCGCCAACGCCATGGAATTTCTCGAGCATGTCAAAGTCGATTTATTCCCCGACGAAGTGTATATCCTCACCCCCAAAGGCAAAATTCTGGTGCTGCCCGATGGTGCCACCCCCATCGATTTTGCCTACGCCGTGCACACCGATATCGGCAACCGCACCGTGGCCGCGCGCATCAACAACACCATGATGCCCCTGCGCACCAAGCTCAAAACCGGCGACTCGGTGGAAATCATCACCTCCGAGCATGCCAAGCCCAACGTTACCTGGCTTAATTTCGCCGTATCCAGCCGCGCCCGCAGCGCCATTCGCAACTATATCAAAAACATGAACCGCGAAGACGCGATTGTGTTGGGCGAAAACCTGCTGCAAAAAGCGCTGGCCAGCCTGCTGCCGCAAAACGTATTGCTTTCAGACGGCCTCAAAGAAAAATACCTCGCCGATCTCAACAACAAGCAAACCACATTCGAAGATGTGCTCTACAACGTCGGCATGGGCCACACCCTGCCCGTGTCTGTTGCCATGCACATTGCCAACTTGGCCGGCGAGCATTTCGGCGATGCAGTGAAACTGAGCCCGATCAAAATCAACGGCAACGAAACCGGCCGTGTGCACCTGGCGCAATGCTGCAACCCCATTCCCGGCGACAGTATCCGCGCCGTGCTCATCAAAGATCAGGGCATGATTATCCACCGCGACACCTGCCCCAACGTGCTCAAAGCCGACCCCGAGCAGCAGCTCGATGCCAGCTGGGACGATATCCAAGACCGCAGCTACCGCACCCAAATCACCGTGGGCGCGCGTGATGCCCACGGCCTTTTGGCCGCCATGGCCGGCGCCATTTCCGAAGCCAATGCCGACATCGAATCAGTGGAAACCCCTTCGCAAAAACAGGCCGGCACCGAGGGCTTTATCGAATTCAAGTTTTTCATCAAAACCAAAAATCTCGACCAACTCAACGAAATCGTGCGCGCCCTGCATGCTATTCCGCAAGTGCGCCGCGTTACCCGCAATTGATATTTTATCGTGGCACGATTTAAACCGGCGCAGCATTGTTTCGCTTTGCCCTACTTTAAAGCAAAGCGTGCCACTATCTTTATTGGCTTTGATATAAAAGGCCGTCTGAAACACACCACATCCAAGCAGCCTCTTTTGCAGCCTTTCTTGACAAACAAAACAGCAAGCCGCATAATTCTAAAATTACCCGTCAGCCGGCTACCGGCTGATTTGTGTTTCGGCTCCGCTCATATGCGCAGCCATTGTTAGGAGGTGATGTTTATCATCACGGCGCGTATCCCGCCAGGCTCTTGCAGCAACCAGCGATACACACTAAACTATTTACAGGCCGTCTGAAACAGACAGCCCCACCCCGATAATTGTAAGGAAACAACATGCCTGCTGTACGCGTAAAAGAAAACGAACCCTTTGAAGTTGCCATGCGCCGTTTCAAGCGCGCCGTAGAAAAAACCGGCCTGCTCACCGAATTGCGCGCCCGTGAAGCTTACGAAAAGCCGACCACCGAGCGCAAACGCAAAAAAGCCGCTGCCTCCAAACGCCTGCAAAAACGTCTGCGCAGCCAACAGCTGCCGCCGAAAATGTATTAATCACGGCTTGCCATGATTGAAGCACGCACCGCAAGGCTCTGCCCTGCGGTGTTTTGCCATTTCCAACAGAGTAAACCCGTTCCGAAATCCAAACTGGCGGCGGTTGCTGAAAAGCTGAATCCGCCTTTGCGCCGGCACTCGAATTTTAAATTTAAATGCTTTTGCATGAACATAAATAAGCTTGAAGGCCGTCTGAAACCCTTTATTGCCCCGTCTGAAACAAACACGCTGCGGACGGATGATTTGAAAAGCAATCAGGCCGGCTTAGGGGCTGTTCACATTTCATCCGTGCGTAAGATTTTGAGCGCAAAAGCGCGTTTGCAAGGCGAAAAGCGCAGCAAGGTTGGACACCTTGCGAGCATTTTCAACGCAGCAGGCGCGTTTTTGAGCCAAAAGATTGCCGCGTGATGAAATGTGAACAGACCCTAGTAGATTAAAGCTGTTTTACCCGGTTTTCAAAACAAGATAATCAGCAAGCGCAACGCACGAGTTTTTTCAAAGTGGTTTGTCACACGAAATATCGGTTATTTTTCAATCCCACACAAAAGCGGCTTTATATTCCGCCAAACACCACCATCTGTTTGCCGGCATACCTTCCAACCCTTCCAAAGAGCACACCATGACCCTCAAAGCCCGACTCACCGAAGACATGAAAACCGCCATGCGCGCCAAAGACAGCGCCACTTTATCCACCATCCGCCTGGTAAACGCCGCCATCAAACAATTTGAAGTGGACGAGCGCACCGAAGCCGATGATGCCAAAGTGGTGTCTATTCTCACCAAAATGGTGAAGCAACGCAAAGATTCCGCCCAAATTTATGCCGACGCCGGCCGCCAAGACTTGGCCGATAAAGAGCATGCCGAAATCGAAGTGTTAAACCGTTATATGCCGCAAATGCTCTCCGCCGCCGAAATCGAAGCCGAAGTGGCCGCCGCCGTGGCCGCCACCGGCGCCGCCGGCATGGCCGACATGGGCAAAGTGATGGGTGTGTTGAAAACCCGACTGGCAGGAAAAGCCGATATGGGCGAAGTGAATAAACATTTGAAAGCCGCATTGAGCGCATAAGCCACAGGCCGTCTGAAAGTGCTCAAGCAAGCGGCGGGCGTTTCGTTGTGTTGAGATGCATTCAAAATACGCCCGTTTTGTTTTCAGACGGCCTGCACACATCACTCTCTACCGCCTTCAAAATCCTGCCCACACAGCTGCGCAAACGCAAGAAGCACCAATTTTGCCAACCCTTCAGGCCGTCTGAAACCCAAACACCACCATGATTCCATCCGAATTTATAGACGAGCTGCTCGCCAAAGTCGATATCGTCGACATCATCGACGAGCATGTGCCGCTGAAAAAAGGCGGCGCCAACTATATGGCTTGCTGCCCGTTTCACAAAGAAAAAAGCGCCTCGTTTTCCGTGAGCCCGCACAAGCAGTTTTACCACTGCTTCGGCTGCGGCGCACACGGCAGCGCCATCGGTTTTATCATGGAATACCAAGGCTTAAGCTTTACCGAAGCGGTGCAATATCTGGCCGACCGCATCGGCATGGCCGTGCCGAAAACACGCGGGCGCGAAGAAGCACCCGAAGTGCGCCAAGCGCGCAAGAAAAAGCAGCAAACGCTGGAAGAAACCACCGAAGCGGCCGCCGTATTTTATGCAGGCCGTCTGAAACAGGATGCGCGGGCGCAGGCTTATTTGAGCCAGCGCGGGTTATCGCCCGAAATCATCGAGCATTACGGCTTGGGCTATTCGCCCGACGGCTGGCAGCCATTGGCGCAAATATTCCAGCCCTATCCCAACACCGCATTGGTAGAAAGCGGCATGGTGATTGAAAAAGACGGCAAACATTACGACCGCTTCCGCGACCGCATCATGTTTCCCATCCGCAACCCGCGCGGCCAGGTAATCGGCTTCGGCGGGCGTGTGCTCGACAAAGGCGAGCCCAAGTATCTCAATTCACCCGAAACGCCGCTGTTCGACAAAGGCCGCAACCTCTACGGCCTGCACGAAGGCCGCGCCGCCATCAAAGAAGCCGGCCGCATTTTGGTGGTGGAAGGCTATATGGACGTGGTGGCCTTGGCGCAATTCGGCCTCGGCTACGGCGTGGCCGCCTTAGGCACCGCCACCACCGCCGACCACATCAAGCTCTTGATGCGCCAAACCGACAGCATTTATTTCTGTTTCGACGGCGACCGGGCCGGCCGCAAAGCTGCCTGGCGCGCCCTCGAAAACGCACTGCCGCAGCTGAAAGACGACAAATCGCTGCATTTTCTGTTTCTGCCCGAAGCGCACGACCCCGACAGCTACATCCGCGCCCACGGCAAAGCCCAATTCGAAGATGCGCTGCTCAACCAAAGCAAGCCTTTGTCGGCCTATTTTTGGGACGGCCTTTCAGACGGCCTCGATTTAAACACCCACGAGGGCAAAGCCGAATTGGTCAAAACCAGCGCCCCGCTGCTGGCGCAAATCAGCGCCCCCGCATTGGGCTTTTTGCTGAAACAGCAACTGAGTGAATTGGTGGGCATCGACCCGGCCAACCTCGCCCAGCTGCTCGGCCAAGAAGCGCCCAAACGCCACATCAAGCAAAAAAGCTACCAGCTGCCGCAGGGCACGGCCAGGCAGCCGCAAATGCCCACGCTGGTGCAAAAACAAATCCGCAGCCTCTTGATAAATCCTGCTTGGGCAGCATATATAGCGCTACCGGAATATCTGCCTTTATCAGGCGACATGGCCTGCCTGGCCAACGTGGCCGAGCTGATACACAGCCGCCCTGCACCGCTCAGCAGCGCGCAGATTTTAGAGCACATGCGCGGCAGCGAGCACGAAGCCACGCTCAACCACATTTTCCGGCAGGCGCTCGCCTCGTCCGACGAGCTGGAAAGCAGCAGCGAAGAAGATTGCGAGAGCTTCAAAATGGGCATGCAAAAGCTGTTGAATGAGTTAAAATACGCCCAAATCGAAACACTGAAACAAAAAAGCCGTCAAAACGGCTTGAATGAAAACGAAAAAAAACTGCTGCTGGCCTTATTAATGCCGGCTGCCAAGCTTTAAAACAGGCCGTCTGAACAGAAACCCATACCGATTGCTGCACCGCGCGTCGTCTTGCACCCACCGCAGAACACCCCATTATGTTTCTTTCAGACGGCATCGACTAAAGATGCCCGAGCGCATCACCCTGCAACCGTTTGACTATTCGAGACATTTATGAGCCAACTTCCCAACCAAAACGACAACGAAGAACAAGACGACAACCGCCCGCTCACCCTCGAAGAGCAGCGCGCCCGTTTGCGCCAGCTCATCATCATGGGCAAAGAGCGCGGCTACATCACCTACGCCGAAATCAACGATGCCCTGCCCGACGACATGTCGGACGCCGATCAAATCGACAACATCGTCACCATGATTTCCGGCCTCGGCATCCAAGTCACCGAGCACACCCCCGATGCAGAAGACATCCTCATGGGCGACAACACCGCCAACATGACCGATGACGACGCCGTGGCCGAAGCCGAAGCCGCACTCTCCAGCGCCGACAGCGAATTCGGCCGCACCACCGACCCCGTGCGCATGTATATGCGCGAAATGGGGCAGGTTGATCTGCTCACCCGCGAAGACGAAATCATCATCGCCAAAAAAATCGAAAACGCGCTGAAAAACATGGTGCAGGCCATTTCCGCCTGCCCCGGCTCCGTGGCCGAAATTCTGGCGCTGATCGAGCGCATCCGCGCTGATGAAATCAAAGTCGACGAAGTGGTGGAAGCCATTATCGACCCCAACGAAGTGCTGCTCAATGAATTGGGCTTAGGGCATCTCGAAAGCAGCGCACCGGCCGAGAGCGCCGAAGTTGCCGAGAACGATGAAGATGCCGACAGTGATGAAGAAACCGACGAAGAAGCCGATGCAGAGGCCATTTCCTCAGCCAATTTGGAAGAGCTGAAGCAAAAAACCCTCGAGCATTTCCGCACCATCGAGCAAGATTACAACAAAATGGTGGCCGCGCTCACCAAGCACGACAGCAAACACGCATCTTATCTCGAATACCGCGACGCTATCGCCGCCAAGCTGCTCGAAGTGCGCTTTGCCACCCGCCAGATTGAAAGCCTCAGCAGCAGCCTGCGCGCACGCGTTGACAACATCCGCAAGCTGGAGCGCGAAATCCGCGACATCTGCCTCAACCATGTGCACATGGATCGCGACTACTTCATCAACAGCTTCTTAAGCCAAGCCACCAACCTGCAATGGGTGGAAGAAGAAGTGGCCAAAGGCCGCGTGTGGAGCAATGCGCTGAGCCGCTTCCGCCACGCCATTATCGAGAAACAAACCGAATTGGCCGAAATGGAAAAAGAAGCGAAAATTTCCATCGAAGAGCTCAAAGACATCAATAAAAACATGGTCATCAGCGAAAAAGAAACCGCTGCGGCCAAGCAGGAAATGATTCAGGCCAACTTGCGCTTGGTGATTTCAATCGCCAAAAAATACACCAACCGCGGCCTGCAATTTCTTGATTTGATTCAAGAGGGCAACATCGGCCTGATGAAAGCGGTGGATAAATTCGAATACCGCCGCGGCTATAAATTTTCCACCTACGCCACCTGGTGGATACGCCAAGCCATCACCCGCTCGATTGCCGACCAGGCGCGCACCATCCGCATTCCGGTGCACATGATTGAAACCATCAACAAAATGAACCGTATCTCGCGCCAATACCTGCAAGAAACCGGCGAAGAGCCTGATTCTGCCAAGCTGGCCGAGCTGATGGAAATGCCGGAAGACAAAATCCGCAAAATCATGAAAATCGCCAAAGAGCCGATTTCGATGGAAACCCCCATCGGCGACGACGACGATTCGCACTTGGGCGACTTTATCGAAGACATCAACAACGTTGCCCCCGCCGAAGCGGCCATGTATTCCAGCCTGCGCGAAGTCACCAAAGACGTGCTCGAAAGCCTCACCCCGCGCGAAGCCAAAGTGTTGCGCATGCGTTTCGGCATCGACATGAACACCGACCACACGCTGGAAGAAGTGGGCAAACAATTCGACGTTACCCGCGAGCGCATCCGCCAAATCGAAGCCAAAGCCCTGCGCAAGCTGCGTCACCCCACCCGCAGCGACCGCCTGAAAAGCTTCCTTGACAGCGAAGAAAACAAGCAGTAAGTTCTTTTTGAAAAACGTGTAAGCATCAAGGCCGTCTGAAAATTTCTTTCAGACGGCCTTTTCTTATTTTGCGCAGTTCATACCCATTCGAAAGAACAACCTAACTGCGTTGGCTCGCCTAGCCGTACTAAGTGCACTGTCTTCGGCTCGCCGCCTTGTTATAGTGGAATGCATAAAAAAGTGATACGGCGGGTAGGTTGGATTGAAAACCCAACAAATCCACAAGCCGTCTGAAACGTTGGGTTTGGCAACCCAATCTACGCCGTTGCAAAATGCAGTTTTGTGTCACTTTTTCTTGCATTTCACTATATCTTATTTTTTCGAATGGATAGCATAGAAAAGCGGCGACAAAAATAAAAAATCCGCGTGAACGCCAATCGTTACGCGGTTTGATGGTGGGCCCGGTCGGTTTCGAACCGACGACCAAGGGATTATGAGTCCCCTGCTCTAACCCCTGAGCTACAGGCCCTTGCTTGCTGCAAAGGCGCTTATTGTATCACAAATAAAGAGAGAGACAAGGCCGTCTGAAAAGCGGATGCGAGCAAACACCTTTCAAACGGGTCTCTATGAGTACAACGCGATTTCATGTCAATAAATCGGATATAAAAGACGCACAATATCATTTATAAATTCAACTCTATAATTTTATCCGCTTAAATAAATTTCAATTAGTATTAAATTTTTCATAAATCGCGGATTTTCTTTTTCTTTTGCGCAAACCGGCTCAAATAATCCCACCTTTTGGCCGGCCGGTTTGTTACAATCCGCTTCCTGTTTGCAACAGCTCAACCATACTGCATTACCTGGCCGCTTGGAGCGGCCTTTTATTTTCGGCATTGCTTTTTAAACATCATCTTATGAAAAAATCCGCATCGTGGTCTTCTAAAATCGGCTTCATCCTCTCTGCCGCAGGCTCCGCCATCGGCTTGGGCGCTATTTGGAAATTTCCCTACACGGCCGGCACCAACGGCGGGGCGGTGTTTTTCCTGCTGTTTTTGCTGTTTACCGTGTTAATCGGCCTGCCGGTGCTGCTGGCAGAATTCTATATCGGCCGCAAAAGCGGCAAAAATGCGGTGGATGCGTTTAAAACGCTGGCCCCCGACAGCTTGTGGCCGTGGGTGGGGCGCATGGGCGTGGCCGCCTGCTTTATCTTATTGTCGTTCTACAGCGTGGTCGGCGGCTGGGTGTTGGCTTATGTGGTGCATGCGTTTGGCGGCACGGTGCGCCCGGATACCGATTTTTCTGCACTGTTTGCCCAAACCATTGCCAACCCGCTGCATGCGCTCGCTTATCAGGCGTTGTTTATGCTGATCACGGTGGCCGTGGTGCGCAACGGCATTTCAGAGGGTATTGAAAAAGCCAGCAAATATCTGATGCCGGCTTTGTTTGTGATTTTTCTGCTGCTGGGCGCCCGTTCGCTCACGCTGCCTGGTGCCGATGCCGGCTTGGCATTTTTGTTGCAGCCGGATTGGCGCTATCTGAATGCCCACACCATGCTGATTGCGCTGGGGCAATCTTTTTTCGCGTTGAGCATCGGCGTGTCGGCCATGATTACTTATGCCGCTTATTTGGGGCGGGAACAAGATGTGTTCCGCTCGGCCAACAGCGTGATGTGGCTCAATCTGCTGGTTTCCCTGCTGGCCGGTTTGGTGATTTTTCCGGCGGTGTTTGCCTTCGGCTATCAGCCCGATCAGGGGCCGGGCTTGATTTTTGTGGTGTTGCCGGCGGTGTTTCAGCATATTGCGTTCGGCAATTTTCTGTTTGCCGTGTTTATGCTGCTGGTGCTGTTTGCCACGCTCACCTCGGCCTTTGCCATGCTGGAAACCGTGATTGCGGCGGCGATTCACAATAAAGAAGAAAAACGTGCCCGCATCACTTGGCAGGTGGGGCTGGCGATTTTTATTGTCGGCATTCCTTCGGCATTGTCATTCGGCGTGTGGCAAGAGGTAACCGTGTTCGGCAAAACGCTGTTCGACTTATGGGATTATTTAATTACGGCTTGGATTATGCCGATAGGCGCGCTATGCATCGCGCTGTTTGTCGGCTGGGTGCAGCCGCGCCCGACGGTGCTCGAGCATATGCACAGCGGCAGCAACACGCCCGCATGGCTTGCCCGCATGTGGCACACGGCGCTGCGCTATTTGGCGCCGGTGGCCATTTTGATTGTGTTTGCCAACACTTTGGGTTGGATTTGAGCTTGTTGTCGGCCAAGCAAACCAGCAATAAGAAATATTCACTATAATTATAGTTATAATTAAGCAATATTTACATTGAGATTTAAATTACTCATTAGTAAAAAACCATTTGTCTTGATAGCATACCGCTCATCAGAAATATAAACCGATTATCGAGCTTCATTGTGTTGGTTCGTGCAGTGCACCCATCAGGCCGCTACGGTTAGGAGAATTTTATGAGTATTATTGCCCTGGACATCCATCCCCAATGTAAATTCAGCTGCTTTGCCGCCAACGACAAGCAATGCGTGCACCATCCGCATGAAATTGTGCCCGAGCTCAACTACCAAAGCACTTTTGCCGACAAGCGCGTGCTGGTGGAAAGCCAGCCCGATAATCATCTGCACGATTTTTGCAGCAGCTTTTTCCAGCGCCACGACACCCCACGCTTTTTGCAGGAAAGCGACAGCCATTTCGGCCAATATGTGCAGCATTGCCAAAGCAACGGCCTGCTCAGCGGCCTGCCCAACCCCGCCGATTACGACTACAGCATCGAAACCGACAGCATTTTGCACGGCGCCTGCTTTCACGATACTTGCGAGCATGTGAGCAACGGTTTGGTGCAATGGTTGCACAGCCACCACACCCACACAATCATTGTCGGCGGCCTCACCACCGAGCATGCCGTGCGCAAAACCGTAGAACAATTGTGCCGCATCAAAACTTGGCAGGTGATTGTGAATTTGGGCGCTTGCCGCGGCTACACACCCAAAAGCACGCTCAATGCCATCTACAGCATGCGCGCTGCCGGTGCGCATGTGGTTGCCGATGCTTCGGCGCTGCCGCAAATTTTGGCCGGCAGCCCTTTTGCCGCACGCCGCACCGCTTGAATCCCGCTCATATCTTTGAAACAGGCCGTCTGAAAGCTTTCAGACGGCCTGTTGTTTATATTGGAATGAATGAAAATTTGATACAGATTGCGGAGACAGTAGAATGCATAAAAAAGTGATACGGCGGGTAGGTTGGGTTATAAACCCAACAAATCCACAAGCCGTCTGAAACGTTAGGTTTGACAACTCAAACCACTCCGTTATAGTGCGTGGTTTTGTATCACTTTTCTTGCATTTCACTATAGACATGATTTTAGATGTCTTATTTTTTTATCGGTTTTTCATTGATTTCACTATCGTTTTTCTTTAATTCCACTATAACATCAAGCAGTGGAATACAGGCTTTGAATGACCATCTTGGCGGCCTCACCCAACCTGCACATCAAAAAGGCCGTCTGAAACCTTTGTTTCAGACGGCCTTTGATAGAGCCTGCCGCTTACTCGGCCATTTGCACAGCCTGAATGGCGGTAAGCGCGATGGTGTACACAATATCATCCACCAGTGCGCCGCGCGACAAATCGTTCACCGGCTTGCGCAAGCCTTGCAGCATCGGACCCACGCTCAACACGTTGGCATTGCGCTGCACGGCTTTATAGGTGCAGTTGCCGGTGTTCAAATCGGGGAACACCAACACGGTGGCCTGGCCGGCCACTTTGCTGTCGGGCGCTTTGGATTTGCCCACGCTGGGCACGGTGGCCGCATCGTATTGCAAGGGGCCGTCCACAGCCAGATCCGGGCGTTTTTGCTGCACCAGCGCGGTGGCTTCGGCCACTTTTTCCACCGCCGGGCCGCTGCCCGAAGTGCCGGTGGAATAAGAAATCATCGCCACTTTCGGCTCGATGCCGAAGGCTTTGGCCGAATCGGCCGATTGAATGGCGATATCGGCCAGCTGCTCGGCGGTGGGCTCGGGGTTAACAGCGCAATCACCATACACCAGCACTTGGTTGGGCAGCAACATGAAAAACACGCTCGACACCAAGCTCGCGCCCGGTGCGGTTTTGATTAATTGCAAAGCCGGGCGGATGGTGTTGGCGGTGGTGTGCACCGCGCCGGACACCAAGCCGTCGACATCGTTTTGCGCCATCATCATGGTGCCCAGCACCACGGTGTCTTGCAGCTGCTCGCGCGCCTGATCGGGCGTGAGGCCTTTGCTCTTGCGCAATTCGCACATCGGGCCGACGTATTTTTCGATCAAATCGGCCGGATCGATGATTTCCAGCGAATCGGGCAAGGTAATGTGACGTTCTTTAGCCACGGCTTCCACTTCGGCGCGCGGTGCCAGCAACACGCAGCGGGCAATGCCTTTTTCGTGGCAGATTGCGGCGGCCTGCACGGTGCGCGGCTCGGCGCCCTCTGGCAGCACGATGCGTTTGTTGCCTTTGCGTGCGGCATCCATCATATTCACACGGAATTGCGCCGGCGACATGCGGCCGCCGGGTTTTTTCAGCAGCAAATCGGTGTTGATGATTTTTTGGCTGGAGCCGAAATACACGAGGCCGGTTTTCTCGGCAATGGCGGCACCCGCGCCGGCATCGCCGCCGTCGAGCACAAAGCCCACGGCGGTGCCCGGTGAATGGATATAGGCTTGCTTGGCCAGGTTCAGGCGGTTGGTGACGTGCTCCACATCGTCGGTGTCGGTTTGCATGGCAAACACCACGCTGGCATCAAACGATAAGGCCACATCCAGATTTTTGGTGGAAAGCAGCACGCGCTCGGGGTCGGGCTTGGCGCCTTTAATCACCACATTGGCGGCTTTCAAGGCGGCCACGCAGGTTACCAGCGAATCGAGCCAATCATCGCTTTTGCCGGCGCACACCAGCTTTTCAGCCTCGCCCGCTTCATCGAATGCGCGAAACACCGCAGAATCGGGCAACGCGGCGGCCACAGCTTGGGTAACGGCCCAACCGTCGGCTTTGGTGGAAACGGGTACAACCAATACATTAGCCATAATTTATCCTTTATTTTCCGAGAGAGAAACGATTTTCTTATTATATCATTCTGTTGCGCCACTTTATATCAATCTGCCGGCAGCAACTTCGATTACAACACGCTACATTTGCGGCTGCACCCCGAAATATACAATAGAATAAATACTTTGTAGCGCATTTCTGTAAAATTTATTTATTTCTATTTTAATGATTTAAGTTAAAATCAAGGCCGTCTGAACACTTACCTTATGTTTTCAGACGGCCTTTGGTTTATTGCCAATCAGCTTCTGCAAACCGCAAAAATATCCAAATCGCGTTGATAGGCTTGGGTGTGCACATCGTTGATGCCAAGCACGGAATGAAACCAATTATCGTGCGAATAAGCTTTGTCGGCGGCCTGCTTCATGCAGGCGGCGGATACGCCTGTGTGGCGGTACCAATCTTCACTTGCCCAAAAAATCATCGGCACATGGGTTTGCTCTTTCGGTGCCACCGCATAGGGCGCGGCGTGCAGATACATGCCGTTTTCGCCCAGCGATTCACCGTGGTCGGACACATACCACAAGGCGGTGTCGGTGTTTTCCTGTTGGCGCAAAAGGTTGATGGTGGCCGCCAGCATGTGGTCGATGTAGAGAACGGTGTTGTTATAAGTGTTGCGCAAGGCTTCTTGGTTGCAATCCTGAATTTGGTTGGTGTCGCATGTGGACGTGAATTTGCGCAAATCATCGGTGTAGCGCTGATAATAAGCGGGGCCGTGGCTGCCCATGGTGTGCAGCACTATCACGCCGTCGTTCGGCATTGCCTGAATTTCCTGCGCCAACCCGTTGAGCAACACCATATCCAAGCAGCCCTCACTGCCGCATTGGCTTTTTTCAGCCAATTCGCGCACATCAATATGTTTGATGCGGTCGCACACGCCTTTGCAGCCGCCGTCGTTTTCACGCCAGCCGGTGTAAAGCCCCACGCGCTGCAACACATCCAGCAAGCCTTCTTGATGACTGGCGCGGTTGCCGTTGTAATCGCTGCGGCTCATTTGGGAAAACATGCACGGCACGGAAATGGCGGTGGCGGTGCCGCATGAAGATACGTTGGGATAATTAATCACGTCGTCCATTTTTTTAAGCTCGGGCGTGGTATCCGGCGCACCGGGATTGAGCCCCCAGTTTTGTGCGCGTGTGGTTTCCCCCACCACCAGCACCAACAGGCGTTTGCGCTCATGCACCGGTGCATCGCGCTTGGCATCGGTGGCGATGTGCTCAAACGGGCGGCTGGCGTCATAAATGTTGTATACCGTTTTCGCGCTGGCGCCGATAAAGTTGGTTGGCACGATTTGGTGGTTGATGCCTTTATTGTTGCGGAAAAACGAAGCATAGTTTTGATAGCCCACCACCGCCACCGCTGCCACCACCAACACAGAAGCCAGCATGCTCAGCCCGCGCCAGCCCAAGCCTTTATACCAAGTTGAGGCGCGGCTGATGGTAACGCAGCGCGCATACCACAGCGCCGGCAGCACACCGGTGAGCAGCACCCAACCGATAAATTTCACCTGCAACCAAGCCGTGGCTTCCGCTTTATTGGTTTGCAGCAGGTTTTGAATCATGTCGGAATTGAAATAGATGTTTTGCGTCATCACCGCATAAGATGCGCCCGCGCTGAGCACCAAGAGCAGCGGCATCAGCACTCGGTGCACTTTGGGCCAAAACAAAAGCTGCATCACAAAATTCATCGCCGCCAGCACAAACAGCGGCATGGTGGCCAAGAGCAGCCAATCATGCCCTGCCGCCGACAGGCTTTTTTGCCAAACCGCCTGCCAAAAGCCGATGTTGAACACCAGCACCGCATAAATACAAAACAGCAACACCGCCCTGTTGCCGGTTAAACGGATATGCATAAACCCTGCTCCGTAACAAATATTAATCAGGCGCGGATTATGGCTTGATAAGATTAAGCAAAGCTTAAAACTGAATAATTATTTTCAGATTATCTGATTTTTTATAAAAACCAATGATTATCAAGATATTAAAAACACAAGGCCGTCTGAAAAATTTTATCCGTTTATTTTTATCCGTTTTAAGCTGCGCTTAAGCCAAGCTTGCTTTAATGGTTTCACAGCACAACGCTGAACACCTTACCGACCAAACAGGAGAAACCATCATGTTGAAACCCGCCTTATTCGGCCTGATTGCCGCAGCCGCTTCCCTTTCCGCCTTTGCCTCTGCCCAATGCACCGCCCACCCGCAAAGCGAGCAGATTCCGGCTGCCAAATTTCAAGAGCAATTGAAACAGCAGGGCTACCAAATCAAAAAATTTAAAACCAGCGGCAATTGCTATGAAATCTACGGCAAAAACAAAAAAGGCCAAAAAGTGGAAATTTATTTCGACACCAAAACCGGCCAAGCCGTTAAAAGCGAAATCAATTAAACCGTTTCAGACGGCCTCAATATCACCATACAAACAATCAGGCCGTCTGAACGTTCAGACGGCCTGATTTATACCCATTCAAAAAAAGTAAACTGATTCAAAACACTAGCTATAGATACGGCAATTAATTATTGAATATGCAGGCTCTCTTACCCGCAACAGAAACCGGCTCCCTCTCCCGTGGGAGAGGGCTGGAGAGGGCAACAAGCCAAAGGCTTGTTTGCCGGTATCCGAAAATGTTCAGTATTTAATTTCCGAATCAATAGTCAATACAGCAAGGTTATTTTTTGAGATGGCTATTACTTATCATAAAAGGAACCACACCATGCCCTCCGTCAAAGTATGGGATCTCCCCGTGCGCCTGTGCCATTGGGCGCTTGCCGCCTGCGTGCTCGCCAACCTCGCCTTCACCGAAAGCGGCAGCGATTTGCACGAGCTGGCCGGCTACACCGCCGTCGGCATCGTGGCTTTCCGCTTGCTCTGGGGCTTAATCGGCAGCCGCCATGCCCGCTTCAGCGATTTCTGGCCCACGCCCGCGCGCTTAAAGGCACATTGGCAGCAGTTGAAACACGGCCAAACCAGCCCGCATCCCGGCCACAACCCTTTCGGCGCATTGATGATGCTGGCTTTATGGGCGGTGGTGCTCGGCCTCGGCATCAGCGGCTATCTGATGGGCACCGACCGCTTTTGGGGCGATGATGCCGTAGAAGCCATTCACGAAACCCTGGCCGACGGCCTGATGGTGCTGGTGGGTCTGCATATTGCCGCCGCATTATTGATGTCGTATCTCGAAAAGACCAATCTGGTGCGCGCCATGATCACCGGCGTGAAAAAACGGCCCGATTAAACAGAACAAGCGCTGCTTTTCAGACGGCCTGCCCGATATCGGTTAAGATTCGCTTAAGCCCTCTATGATTTAATAAACCCACAGCACACAGGCTGTATTCCTTCTCAAAATAAATCCTTCGGCCTGCCGTCTCCCTGACACGCAGGCCGCTTTTTGAATGCTATAGTGTGGCCATCATGCGCATTTTACTGATTGAAGACGACCCCCATATCGGCGACGGCCTCTACCACGGCCTCATCAAACACGGCTTTGCTGTAGATTGGTTTAAAAACGGCCGCCACGGCCGCGATGCCCTCAGCGCCGCACCATATGATGCGGTGGTGCTTGATTTGGGCCTGCCGCAAATCGACGGCATGGATATTTTGGCCTATTGGCGCCAACAGCGGCAGAGCACACCTGTGTTGATACTCACCGCCCGCGATGCCCTGCCCGACCGGCTCGCCGGGCTCAACGGCGGTGCCGACGATTATTTGTGCAAGCCCTTTGCGCTCGATGAAGTGGCCGCACGCCTGCTCGCCCTCACCCGCCGTAGCCAAGGGCGCGCCGATGCCGCCATCCGTTACGGCGCACTCACGCTCGACACCGCCGCCAAAACCGCCACGCTGCAAGGCGAGCCGCTTATCCTCACGCAGCGCGAATACATGCTGTTGGAATTATTGCTCGGCCAGCCCAAACACATCCACAGCCGCGCCCAAATCGAAGACAAACTCTACGGCTGGGATCAGGAAGTGGAAAGCAATGCCGTAGAAGTGCACATCCACCATTTGCGCAAAAAAATCGGCAGCAGCTTTATCCAAACCCGCCGCGGCTTAGGCTACCAAATCGGAGAAGCGCCCTGAAATCAAACCCCGAAACCAACCCGACTGTGCTGCCCCGCCTTACCATACCGCCTGTCTCCAGCCGTTTTGTTATCCGTGCCCGGGGTTTGGCATGAAACACACCCTGCACGCATCCACCAGCATCCGCCGCCGCCTGCTCGCCTATTTGAGCGGCGGCTTATTGGCCTTGTGGCTGGCCACCGCTTTGGCCAGCGCCGCGGTGGCGCTGCACGAAATCAACGAAATCGCCGACAGCCAAATGAACCAGCTTGCCCGCTCGCTGATGCAAGTGCCACAGGCTGCCGCCGGCAGCACGGCCGATTTGCCGCCGGTCGGTGGAGCCGAGAGCAGCAACAACGGCTTTGCCATTTGGGATAAACACGGCACACTGCTCTTGGCCGATCGCTATGGCCGGGAAATTCCCTTTCAGACGGCCTCAGGCTTTCACAACAACCGAGCCGCATGGCAGGGCAGCGCCTGGCGCTACCTTTATCTGCACGATGAACACAGCGGCCGCACCGTGGCCGTGTCGCAGCGCTTGAAAGAGCGGCTCTCCACCCTCACCAATGCTTTGTGGGTGCAGTTTGCATTCACCTTTTTATCGCTGCCCTTATTGTTGTGGCTGATTGCCCGCGGCATCCGTCGCGGTCTGACGCCGCTCGACCTTTTGGCCGGCGAACTTGCCGCGCGCAATGCCCAAAGCCTGCAACCCGTGTCGGAGCAAGTGCCGGCTGAAACCTTGCCGCTGGTGCAATCGCTCAACGCGCTGCTCGCACGCGTGGCCGAAAGCCTTGCGCGCGAGCAGCGCTTCACCGCCGATGCCGCCCACGAATTGCGCAGCCCGCTCGCAGCGCTGAAAGTACAGGCCGAAGTGCTGGCCATGAGCAGCGATGAAGCCGAGCAGCAACACCATCTGGGCAACATCCATGAAAGCATAGACCGCGCCAACCGTCTCACCGAGCAGCTGCTCACACTCGCCCGCCTCGATCCCATGCAGGCGCTGCCCGATGCGCAGCCGATAGATTGGCAGCGCATCGGGCATCAGGCGCTGCAAAGCGTCAACCTGCAAGCGCGTGAAAAACGGGTGCAGCTCAAGCTCGAATGCGCATGCGGTTTCGGGCAGGTTTTTCCGCCGCTGGGCAATGAGGTGCTGCTGCAATTGATGCTGCGCAACCTGCTCGACAACGCCATCCGCTACAGCCCGCCCAACAGCCATGTTACCCTTACACTTGATGCCAACGGCCTTAGCGTGTGCGATGAAGGCCCCGGCATTGCCGCCGAACATCTGCCGCGCATCCGCGAGCGCTTCTACCGCCCGCCCGGTCAAAGCCAACAAGGCAGCGGCTTGGGGCTCTCAATTGTCGAACGCATCGCCGATTTGCACGGCTTGCGGCTGGATTTGGTCAATGCCGATGAGCGCGGATTGTGTGTACACATGATTAAGGCCGTCTGAAAAAAGGCCGTCTGAAAACTTTTCAGACGGCCTTTTAAACAGCTTTATTGCTTGCGATTGTTTAAGCGCTCAATCAATCACACCCAAGGCTTTGAGGCCGTTGAACACGCCGTCTTCTTCCACCGTGGGGCAGATATAATCCACCACGGCTTTCAATTCGGGGCGGCCGTTGCCCATGCCCACGCCGAAGCCCACTGTTTGCATCATTTCGATGTCGTTCAGGCCGTCGCCAAAAGCCATCACGTCTTTCATATCGATGCCGAGCCGGGCAATGGCGGTGGCAATGCCGCGCGCTTTCGAGCCTTGCTCATCCAGCATATCCACCGACTGCTCATGCCAGCGTATGGTTTTCAAGCCCGATTGCTGCGCTCTTGCCGCCACCAAATCATCTTGCTGCTGCGGGTAAAAGCCCAGCATTTGATACACTTCGTGCTTTTTAAAATAATCTTTATCAATCGGATGCTCGGGCAGAATTTCAGCCAATACCACTTCCACCCACGGCAACCGCTCCGACACGGCGATAGTCTGCTCCGATACAAACGCATAAGGAATATTGTGCTCTTCGAAAAAAACCTGCATATCGGCGATTTGCGTCTGCTTGAGCGGATGCTTCTGTAGCACTTCGCCCTGATAGCGGATATATTGGCCGTTGATCATCACCAGCAAATCCATTTCGGCTTCTGCAATCAATTGCTGCACCTTGGCAGGCAGGGCGGCCGGGGTGCGGCCGGTGGCGATGGCGGTGAGGATGCCTTTGGCCTTGAGCGCGCGCATCGCCTGCAAAACCGAGGGGCGCAGCGTGTCGGTGCTTTTGCGGTAAAGCGTGTCGTCTATATCAAAAAAGATGATTTTCGGTTGGTTCATTTTTGCTTTTTTCCGGATGGTTGAAATCAAGTTCATACCAATCCAAAAAAATAACCTAACTTCGTTGTCTCGCCTTGCCGTACTATCTGTACTGTCTGCGGCTCGCCGCCTTGTTAGCTTACTTTTTTGAATGGGTATCACATGCCGATATCGGCCGGTTGAGACGGCCGCAGGGCGTAAAAATTCAGGCAGCCCGAAAGGCTGCCTGAGAATATGGCACTTATTTGTTGGCCGTTTTGGCCAGCGCAGCACCTTTGCTTTTCAATGCGGCGGCTGCGGGCTTGGCAGCCGGCGCTTTCATGCCGCGCTCGCTGCGCACTTTGGCAGCCAATTCATCGATGGTTTTCATACCGGCATTCCAATCGCCGGTGAATTTCACCTGATATTTACCGCCCACAATCACCGTGGGCGTGCCGCTGATTTGATAAGTGTTGGTCAGCTCTTCCATTTTCTTGGCTTGCGCCTGGTTGCTGAACGAATCATAAGCGGCAATCAGTTTTTGGCCGTCAAAGCTTTTTTGCTGCGCCGCCCATTGCTTGAAAGTGGCTGTGTCGGCCAAATTGATTTTCTGCTCATACACGGCTTGGAACACCGCCGAATTAGCCTGATATTTCAAGCCCGATTGATTCACGGCTGCGGCCACGCGCGCTAAACCCAGCATTTCCGGCTGCCACACCACATGCTCGGTGCGCAGATAAGTGTCGGCGGGGAAAGATTGGGCATGCTTGAGCAAAATCGGATCAAGATGGTAGCAATGCACGCAGAAATAGCCGAAAAACTCCAGCACTTCGATTTTATCGGCCTGAGCTTGAGGAATCGGCTTGGGCAGCACAGTGTAATCCTGCCCTTCCACCAAAGCGGCGTGGGCATTGGCAGCCAGCGCCAGAGCGGCGGCTAAAAATACGGTTTTCAGTTTCATCGGTTTTCCTTTGGTATGCATCAGCCGGCCGCTTTTCATGGCCGGCGAACGGGTTTAGATTAAGTTTCAAGCGGCCTTTTGCGGCGGCCCTTTCAATTCAACAATATTGCCTTCCGGATCGGTGAGATATACCGACAAGCCGAAGCCATCGGCACCGTAACGCACCTCGGCAGGCTCAAATGCCATGCCGTGCGCCTGAAAATGGCGGCGCAAAGCCGCTTCGTCAAACGGCTCGATGCGCAGGCAAAAATGCTCCAGATTAGCATGTTGCGGCAAAGGCTCACCCTGCCGCGCCTGCCCCAAGGGCTTATCAATGGGCAGTAAATCGATAATCGACGCACCGGCGCGCAATTGAATCAGCCCCAAATCTTCCAGTTCGCGCTCCAGCGTGCAGCCGAGCAGATCACAATAAAAGTGCAGCATGCGGCCTCGGTCGCGGATGCGCAGCACCACATGATCCAGGCCGAGAATGGCAAATGTCATCACACGCTCCTTTACCGCACCGCAAGGCCGCAGCAGCGCTTAGTTGGCGTTGCGGGTGAGGCTGTCCACGCCGTTTTGCTTCAGGGTTTGGCGGGTGCGCTCGGCTTCTGCACGGCTCAGGCGGCCGCTTTGCACGCGATACACCGTTTTGCCGTTTACCGTGGCCTGCACCACATTTGAGGACACGCCCATCATCGCCAATTTGGCACGTTGCGCATCGGCGCTTTGCTGATCGCCAAACGAGCCCATCTGCAAAATCAGGTTGCCGCCGGCAGCCGGTGCCGGTTTGCGCTCGGCTTTTTGAGCAGCTTCTTTTTGTGCCTCTTTGTGGGCTTTTTCAATGCTGCCGCTGTCGAGAATCTGTTCAGGTGTGGGCTTGGCCGCAGGCGCAGGCTTGGTTTCAGGCTTGGGCTTGGCTTCCGCTTTGGGTTGCTGCGTGGGCTTGGCGGCCGGCTTTTCCGCTTTCGGCGCAACCGGCACGGCAGGTGTCACGGGCGCGGTTTGCGGCTCGGACGCGTTTTGTTCCAAAATAAAGCCTTCCAGCACATCCACACCCGAAGCTGCGAGATCAGAAGCGCTGCTGGCGCTCAAATCAGGCATGGAAGCGCCCTCTTTCGGTGTCAATATTTCCGGCACGGGCGGAGTGATTACCACCGGCTCTTGCTGCTTGAAGCTGTCTTTGCTGCTTCTGTTGAGGAAAAACAAAATGGCGGCAATCACCAGCGTGGCCAAGAGCAAGCCCAACATAAAGCCCGATAAGCCTTTGCCGTGTTGTTTATTTATGTTCATTGAAGCACCTTAATAGTCATATTGAATACAGGCCGTCTGAAAAAAAGCGGCGGCCTGAAAATATCCGGCCGTGTATTTTAGCAAATTATGCCATGCTCTGCGCACTCTGCCGGCAAACTTACAAAGCTCTACGAAAACTTACTGCGCGCAACACATGGCTGCGCCCCACCACCTCATCGCCGGCCAAATCGGCCAACGTGCGCGCCACGCGCATAATTCGGTGAAAGCTGCGCGCCGAGAGCGAGAGCTTTTCCAACAATTCGCCCAAGGCTTGGCCGGCCTCTTTACTGACCGCGGCCACGCCGTCCAGTTCCGTTACGCTCAAGGCAGCATTCACTTTGCCTTGGCGCGCATATTGGCGCGCACGCGCCGCTTCTACCCGCGCCAGCACATCGGCGCTGCATTCGCCCGCTTCTTGCTGCATCAGTTCGGCGGCGGAGAGGCTGGGCACTTCGATGGTTAAATCGATGCGGTCGAGCAGAGGGCCGGAAATTTTGCTGCGGTAGCGCGCCACGGCATCGGGCGTGCAGCGACACGGCTTCACCGGGTGGCCCAGATAGCCGCACGGGCAGGGGTTCATCGCGGCCACCAGCTGGAATTTGGCCGGATACACAGCTTGGCGGGCGGCGCGGGAAATGTGGATTTCGCCGTTTTCCAGCGGCTCGCGCAACACTTCCAACACTTTGCGGTCGAACTCGGGCAATTCATCGAGAAACAGCACGCCATGATGCGCCAATGAAATTTCGCCCGGGCGCGGGTCGGAGCCCCCGCCTACCATAGCTGCGGCGCTGGCGCTGTGGTGTGGCGAGCGAAACGGGCGGCTGCGCTGCAATTCTTGCTGGTGCTGCGGCAGCAACGAGCGCAATGCCCACACAGAAATCAATTCTTCTTCATCCAGAGGCGGCAAAATGCCGGCTAGGCGCTGCGCCAGCATCGATTTGCCCGTGCCCGGCGGCCCCATCATCAGCAGGCTGTGACCGCCGGCAGCGGCGATTTCCAGCGCCAGCCGCGCGGTGTGCTGGCCTTTCACATCTTGCAAATCGGGCAGTTTGTGTTCAGACGGCCGCTCTTGAATATCGGGCAAGGCTTGTACCAAAGGCTCGATGCCGTTGAGATGTGCCGCCACCTGCCCCAGGCTTTCCGCGCCAAACACGGCAATGCCCTGCATCAGCGCGGCCTGTTTGGCATTATCGGCCGGCAGCACAAATGCCCTGCCCGCCTGCATGCCCTGCCAGGCCATAGCCAAGGCGCCGCGCACCGGGCGCAATGCACCGGATAGCGCCAGCTCGCCGGCAAATTCGTAGGCCGCCAATTTATCGGGCGCAATCTGGCCGGACGCGGCCAACACGCCCAAGGCAATCGGCAAATCGAAGCGCCCCGATTCTTTCGGCAAATCGGCGGGGGCAAGATTAACGGTGATTTTTTTGGCGGGAAAATCGAAGCCGCTCTGCAAAATCGCCGCGCGCACGCGGTCGCGGCTTTCTTTCACTTCGGTGTCGGGCAGGCCGACAATGTTGAACGCAGGCAAGCCGTTGGCCAAGTGGGCTTCCACTTCAACCAACGGCGCCTGCATGCCGCTTAAAGCGCGGCTGTAGATCACGGCTAAAGACATGTGCGCTCAGCAGGCTCAGTCTTTTTGCTCGGGCACGGTTTCTACTTCATCCGCATCCGGCGCAACGGTTTCCACCTGCTCGAGCGGGCTGCCGCCTTCGAGTTTGGCCAAGCGCGCTTCGAGCTCGGCGAGCTTGGTGCGGGTTTTGATCAGCACTTGCTGCTGGATGTCGAATTCTTCGCGGGTGATCAGATCCATGCGGTTAAACGCGCTGCCGAGCATGGATTTCACATTTTTTTCCACATCTTTGGCCGGGCTGTTGGCGATGGTTTCGCTCAATTTGGCCGACACTTCTTCAAAGATTTTTTTGCCGATCATGATGGTATTCCTTGTTGATAAATCGTTGCACCGGCTTATTGTATAGCCATTCAGGCCGTCTGAAAACCGATGCTTGTTATTGCGCGGCAAAGGCCGCTTGAAACACTTTGCCGCCGATGTGGATATCTGCCAGATAATCATGGCGGTTTTGCACGCACATGGGCAGGCGGATTTGCGCCGCCCGCCAAGTGCCGTCGCCCTGGCGCAAGAGCTTGTAGCGGTTAAAACCCATATCCATATCCTGCATGGTGAAGCTCACATACACTTCGGCCACATCGGCCGCCACGCCGCGCACTTCGATATCAAACGGCGCTCTGGCCTGCACCGTGTCGCTGAATTTCACCACCGCACCATTAGGCAGCGCACAGCCCGTATGCACATTGCATTCGGCCGCACTCAGCACCGTGAGCGCCGGCTGCTGCTTCTGCCACCACAAAAGCGCCGCAATTTTCACGCCGGCAAACCCCAGCAGCAGCACGGCAATCAAGATTTTTTGCTTACGGCTAAGCTTGGACATGTTCAGACGGCCTCACACTTGCGCAATTTCTTCGGCGGCCACCAATGCGTGTGCGCCCGCTGCGCGCCAAGCAGCGCCGCATTGCGTTAACAAATCAGGCGCAGCATACACCACCAGCGGCATGGATACGCCTTGCGCCAACACCGCCTCCAGCGCTTGGGCGGCGGCCGTGTTTTCCACCCGCCACACCACCGCATCGGCATCTTGCACGCGCGGCCATTGCGCTGCCTCATCCATCACCACCCACACGCTCTTGGCCGCCGGCAGCTTGCCGATGCGGCGCAATTCACGCTCTTCGATCAACACATGCGCATGCCGCGGCTCTGCCATATCAAACGGCACCACGCGATATTCACCCATGCTGTTTTCGCCGCGCAAGCCTGTGTTCAGACGGCCTGCTAATTCGGTGGGCACCGCCAGCGCTTTCAGCAAAGCGCCATTGGCGGGCAACATCGGCGACACAGTGAAATCGCCGGCCTTCTGCCACGACCATTGCTGCCCTTCTTTGGCCTGCAACACGCCCGACCAATCTTCGGCGGCCACACGGAAAAAGCGCAGATACACATGCGCATGCTCGTAAGCATGGATTTTGGTGAGCCACGGTGTGGCACGGTGGATGGTGATGCCCAGCTCTTCGGCAAATTCGCGCTTGAGTGCATCGGTTTCGCTTTCAGACGGCTCGACCTTGCCGCCGGCAAATTCCCAATAGCCGGCATAAGGCTTGCCCTCGGGGCGCGAGCTGAGCAGGTATTCGCCTTGATGATTGAGCAGCACGCCGGCCACCACGCGCAGCAAAGGACGTTTATCTGGATTCATGTTTATTTACCGCCAATATTTTCAGACGGCCTCAGCCACCACAAAAGCCACCACCGTATCTTCTTCATCGCTCATGCTCAAATGCACATGCTTGATGCCTTTTTTATCGAGCCATTTCTGCAACTCGGGGGCGCAGATAAATTCGGGTTTGCCCCATTCGTCGTGGCCGACGCTGATGGCGTGAAAAGTGACCGGTGCGCGTATGCCGGTGCCCACGGCTTTGGCGAAGGCTTCTTTGGCGGCAAAACGCTTGGCCAGCACTTTCACCGGCCGGCCGATGCCCGGCCAATCGTGCATTTCCAACGGGCTTAAAATGCGCTCGGCAAAGGTTTGGCCGTATTTTTTATACAGCTTTTCAATCCGCTTCACATCAACGATATCGGTGCCGATTCCGTAAATCATGCTCTCTCCTTTGCGATTATTTTGTTTGTTTTCAGACGGCCTTCACGCTCTACTCAATAAGGCAGCGCGCGCGCTTTAAACATCACGTCTTTCATCTGACGGATGGCTTCGGGCAGGCCGAGGAAAAGCGCTTGCGCCATCAGCGAGTGGCCAATGTTCAATTCGTGTATCGCCAAAATTTTCGCCACCGGGCTCACGTTGTGTATGGTAAGGCCATGGCCGGCGTTCACCACCAGCCCCGATTCGCTGCCGAAATGGGCGCCGTTTTCAATGCGCGCCAATTGCTGCGCCCGCTCAGAGGGCGTGGCGGCATCGGCATAAGCGCCTGTGTGCAATTCAATCACCGGCGCGCCAACCTCTTTGGCGGCTTGGATTTGCGCTTCGTCGGCATCGATAAAGAGCGACACACGTATGCCGGCTTGGCTGAGCGTGTGGGTGAAAGCGGCGATTTTTTCTTGCTGCGCCAGCACGTCCAAGCCGCCTTCGGTGGTGATTTCTTCGCGCTTTTCGGGCACGATGCACACATCGGCGGGCATCACTTTGAGCGCGTTTTCAAGCATTTCTTCGGTGAGCGCCATTTCCAGATTCATGCGCGTGCGGATGGCCTGCTTGATGGCAAACACATCGGCATCTTTGATGTGGCGGCGGTCTTCGCGCAAGTGCAGGGTAATCAAATCGGCGCCGTGGGTTTCGGCAATCAGCGCCGCTTCGAGCGGGCTGGGATAAGGCGTGCCGCGTGCATTGCGCAAGGTGGCCACATGATCGATATTAACACCTAAAAGCATGATATTCCTTTCGATATTTTTTCAGACGGCCTGCTTCAGGCCGTCTGAAAGCTTTGCATTTGCTGCAATATCTGCCGCGATTTAATGCCCTCGGGCAAGCGGAAATCGAGCAGCAGGCGGGTGATTTTCAGCGCTTCCTGCAAAGCATCGCCGCCGCTTAAAGCGCCTGCGGCCAGTTGCAGCACGGTGCTGCCCTGCACCGCCACGCCGGCGGCTTCTGCCGCAGCCAGCCCCGCGGCTTCAGCCAGCGGCAGCAGCGGATGCTCGGGGCGCAGCCAATAAGTTTGCGCGGCTTCAACCGGCAGCCCGCGCTCATCATGCTGCAAATCAGGGGCAAAGCCAAGCGCGGTGAGCAGCGCCCATTCGAAGCGGCGCAACGCTGCCACATGGTTGGGCTCGGTGGCGATGGCCGCCATCACGTTGTGCAGCGCATCGTAAAGCGCGGGGTGCGGGTCTTCGCGGGCGGTGAGCTTGAGCACCAATTCGTTGGCATAAAGGCCGCTGAACAAAGCGCGCCCCTGCGGCTGCGGCCAGCCGCCCAGCCATTCGGCTCGGTGCAGCGTTTTCAATTCTTGCGCGCCATACCACGAAGCGCTCACCGGCACAAAGGGCACCAACACGCCGCGCAACTCACTCTGGCGCTTGCGCGCGCTGCGGGCGAGCATGGCCACGCGGCCATAACGGCGGCTGAACATTTCCAGCCACAAGCTGCTCTCGCGCCAAGGCGTGGCGGCAAGCAGAAAAGCGGGCTCGTGGTTGATGCGTTGGGAAGGTGCGGCCATATTGTGCGGGGCGTGTGAACAAGCGTTGATTATACTGCAAGGCTGTTGGCCGCGGCGGGGTTTATCGCCATTCGCCAAAATAATCCGGCGGCGCGGATTGGGTATGCACTTGATGGATTTTTTTTAATCACTCATCGAAATAAAGACGGGCTCGCGGCATGTTTTGTTTATAGTGGTCGCGATGAAATCATTCGCATGAATCACGCTCTTGAAACATTCAGACGGCCTTATCCATGCGTACGATTACGCTGCGCTAATCGTACCTACGCACTTTTGTAGCGCGGGCAGAGCCCACGCTACGGCTGAAAATCTTGTTCTACGAACAAGTGTCGGATTCGAAAATCCGATCTATACACTTGATGCGGTGATGAAGCTGGCACACCAAAGATTTACCCCAAAAGCCCGCCTCAATCGGCTTTGGGCGTGTAGCGCCCGGCCATGGCTTTATACACCATGTTTTCATATTTCAGCACTTCATAGCGCTGGTTGAGCAGGCTTTGTGCCGAGCTGTATTCGCTGTTGAGCGCGGTGAGCCAGTCGTTCAATTCGTTTTTACCGTATTGGTAGCGCACTTGGTAATAGCGGCTGTTTTTCTGGTCGAGCGCATAGCGTTTTTGCAGATTTTCCAATGTGTTTTCAGCGTTTTGGTATTGCAGATAGTTGGTATTCACTTCGTTGAGCGCGGTGGTGAGCGCTTGCTCGAAGCTCAGCTTGGCGCTGTCGAAGTTGGCTTCGGCGGTTTTGTCTTCCCATTTGAGGGTTTGCCAATTGAGAAACGGCAGGTTGATTTGCGCTGTGCCGCCGAGAAAGGGAATGTCAAACAGGGTGCGCACTTTGCTCGATGAAGTGCTCAGGCTCGCGCCTAATGTGATGCTGGGATACCAGCTTCGTTGCTGCGCTTCCACGCTGCGCATGGCCGATTGTAAGCGGTATTCGGCGGCGCGCAAGTCGGGGCGGTTGGCGAGCACGGAAATGGGCACTTCCAGATTCACACCTTTGGCCGGCAATAAGGTGTATTGTGCAGGCTCGGCCGCAATGGCTTCGCCGGGCTTGAGATTGAGCAGATTGCGCAGGGTTTCTTCAAGCGTGTTGCGGCTGTTTTGCAGGGAAATCAGGTTGTTGCGGGCGGAAAGCAGCGATTGGTTGGATTGGGTGGGCTCGCTGGCGTCCACTTTGCCGTAGCGGTATTTGGCTTCGGAAATGCGGGCGATTTCCTGATATTGCTGCACCGATTTTTCGCTAAGCGCCATTGCTTCGTTGAGATAGGCGATATTGAAATAAGCATCGGCCACGTTATTAATCAGCGTGAGGCGCGTGCCGGCCAAATCTTGCTGGGTGGCTTGATAAGTCCACACTTGCGCATCGGCTTGCGCACCGAGCTTTTGCCATAAATCCAATTCGTAGCTCAGGCCGAGTTGGCTGCTGAAGCTGCTCGTGCTGCTGCCGCTTTTGAGGTTTTGCGAAGTGGAAGCACCCAGCGAGCCGTTAAACGCGGGCACTAGGTTGGCGCCGAGAATATTGGCCTGATAAAGCGCTTTGTTTACATTGATGGCGGCCTGGCGCAAATCGGCATTATTGGCCAGCGCCTGATTAACCAGCGCATTCAATTGCGGGCTTTGATACACCTGCCACCAATCGCCGTTGATATCGTAGCGCTCGGCGGTTTCGGCGGCGCTCATCACTTGGCCGCCGGCGGCCAGCGTGAGGCTCGGGTCGGCTTTATGGGGAATGACACAGCCGCTCAAAATCATGGCAAGGCTGATGCCTGAGGCCGTCTGAAAGAATAATTTGCGGTTCATGGGGTTTCCTGAATCTTTCAGACGGCCTTTTCTTGTGCTGGATAAATAAAGGCCGTCTGAAAGATTTTTAATCATGCGCAAGCGCATCAATCGGGTTGAGCTGCGAGGCGCGTTTGGCCGGCATAAAACCGAAAACCACGCCGATAATGGTGGAACAGGCCACGGCGGCGATAATCGATGCCACGGAAAACGACATGGCAAAGCTTGTGACCAACATATTAAACACCACGCTGATCAAATAAGAGAGCAACACACCCACCAAGCCGCCAATCAGGCAGATCAGCACGGCTTCTATCAGAAATTGCTGCAAAATATTCGATTGGCGCGCGCCGATGGCCATGCGCACGCCGATTTCTTTGGTGCGCTCGGTTACCGACACGAGCATGATGTTCATCACGCCGATGCCGCCCACCACCAGCGAAATCAGGGCGATGCACGAAATCAAAAGCGTCATGGTACTCGTGGCGCTTTCAACGGTTTGCTTGATGCTGTCGGTGTTGCGCATGAAGAAGTCTTCCGTGCCGTGGCGCGAAATCAGCAAATCTTTCAGGCTTTTTTCGGCCACTTGCGAGCTGACATTGTCTTTCACTTTCACGGTAATCGAGCTGATGTAGCGCTCGCCGGTGATTTGCTGCATCACCGTGGTGTAAGGCGCCCACATTTGCAGCTGGTCGCTGCTGCCAAAGCCGCTGGTGTCGGTTTCGGTGATGCCGATCACATTGAGCGGGCGCTTGTTAAACAAAATGGTTTTGCCCAACGGGTCGGTGCCGGCGGGGAAAAGCTGCTTTTGCGTGTTGTCGTCAATCACCACCACTTGGGCGCTCTCGGCCACGTCGGCGCGGTCATAAAAGCGCCCGGCTTTGAGCTTGATGCCGCGCACATCGAAATATTGCGCACCGGCGCCGTAGAGCTGGGCGGAAAGGTCGGTGTTGCGGTAGGTGAGCGTGCCGTTGCTCGAGGTGAGCGGCGTGGCGCTTTCCACATAGCCTTGCCGCCCGATTACATTGGCATCATCCACCGTGAGCGTTTTAATGCGGCCGGAGCGCCTGTCGCCAAAGCCTTTGCCCGGATAAATGCTGATGGTGTTGGTGCCCATCGAATTAATGTCGGCCAAAATCTTTTCTTGCGAACCGCGCCCGAGCGCCACCACCGACACCACCGAAGCGATGCCGATAATGATGCCGAGCATGGTGAGCAGCGAGCGCATTTTGTGCGCCAAAATCGCCTGCACCGACATGCGGAACGATTCCATGAATTGGTCTTTGTAAAACGACCACGAAACCTGCTCTTGAATGCTTTTTACTTTGCTGGGGCGAATTTCGGTGTTTTTGCTGCTGTCGGCAATGATTTCGCCATCGCGGATTTCAATCACGCGGTTGGCATTGGCGGCAATGCCCGGGTCGTGCGTCACCAAAATCACGGTGTGCCCCTGCGCGTGCAAATCGTGAATAATCTGCATCACATTGGCGCCGCTTTCGGTGTCGAGCGCGCCGGTGGGCTCGTCGGCCAAAATGATTTCACCGCCGTTCATCAGCGCGCGGGCGATGCTCACGCGCTGCTGCTGGCCGCCTGAAAGCTCATTGGGTTTGTTGTCTTCTTTGCCCGCCAGCCCGAAATCGCCCAGCAATTGATTGGCGCGCGCCACCCGCTCATCGTGCCCGATGCCGGCATACACCGAGGGCAGCGCCACGTTGTCGCGCGCATTGATGGCGCTGAGCAGATTGTAGCGCTGAAAAATAAAGCCGAAGCGCTTGCGCCTAAGCCCGGCCAGCTCATCGGCGCTCATGGCGGAAGTTTCCGTGCCCTCCACCCGGTAAGAGCCGGAAGAGGCGGTGTCGAGGCAGCCGAGGATATTCATCAGCGTGGATTTGCCCGAGCCGGATTGGCCGATAATGGCCACAAAATCGCCTTTTTCTATGCTCAGAGTGATGTTTTTGAGCACATGCACGCGGTTTTCGCCGCTGCCGAAATAGCGGTTGATGTTGTTACATTCGATTAAGCTCATCATGCCCTCCGGCTCACATCGGCGGGCGGCCTATGCCGCGGCCGACCGAGTTGCTGGTTTCGCCGGCAGCGGCTTCGGAAATAATCACGTTTTCGCCTTCGCTGAGGCCGGATTTCACTTCGGTGCTCATATTGTCGCTCAGGCCGGTGATGATTTCTTTTTCTTGCGGCTGGTTATTTTCACCGAGCACGCGCACATATTGCTTGCCGCCGCGCTGCTTAACGGCCAGTTTGGGCACCGCCAGCACTTTTTCGGCCTGATTGATGGTAATGGTGTTTTCCGTGGTCATGCCGATATGCAGCACATTGTCTTCATTGGGCACAAGCGAGCGGGCATAGTAATAAATCGCCGAATCGGTGGTGTCGGTGCTGGTGGTGTAGCTGCCTTGCGACATGGTGGTTAAGCCCGGGTCGATGCTCTCAAGCGTGGCTTCGCGCACATTATCCGGCTGCGAGAGCGTGGTAAACGTGAGCTTCATGCCCGCTTTCACTTTGTTTACATCGCCCTCGGCAATCTGCATTTTATTGAGCATGGTGCTCAAATCGGCCACCTGCACAATAGTGGGCGTGGTTTGATTGGCGTTTACCGTTTGCCCCTCTTCCACCGGAATCGCCACCACCGTGCCATCCATCGGCGCGGTGATGCGGGTGTAGCCCAGATCGGCTTCGGCGGTGTTGATGGCAATCTGGGTTTGGCGGATAGACGACTTCAGCTCGGCCACCGAAGCTTTGGCCGCGGCAAACGCATCTTGCGCATCTTCCAGCGCTTCGCGCGAAGTGGCGTCTTCTTGCCACAAAGCCTGCTCGCGCTTATATTTTTTATCGGCGCTGCGCAAAGCAATCTCGGCGGAAACCAATTGCGCCTGATAAGTGTCGAGCTTGGCTTTATTGGTGTTTAAATTATTGAGCTGGCTGGTGGAATCGATTTCGGCAATCAAATCGCCTTTTTTCACCTGCTGCCCCAAGGTGACGTGCAGCTTTTTAATCTGCCCAGAAGCTTGGGCGCCCACATCCACCAATTGGGCGGCCGATATTTCGCCCGTGGCGCTCACGGTTTGCGCAATGCTGGTGCGCACCACCGGCTCGGTTAAGTAATTGATTTCGTTTTTCGGCTTGAGCCACCACCACATGCCGGCCGCCAACGCAGCCACTGCCAAAAGCCCGATGCCCCACTTTGTTACTTTTTTCATCATTTCACAATGCCTTTATCTTGCTGCACCCCGCGCCTTACCGGCAGCGCTATCAAATAATATTGATTTGCGTCTAAAGCAAATCGAGCAAAGTGTACTGGAATTACCTGTTAGCGCCAAGCCGATAAATGGCATATAAAACCAGCTCACTTTTTCCATTTCAAAAAACAACCCGATTATTTTTACGCCGCCAAACGCACGGTTAACAAAAAACGCCATCTGTTCACATTGTAACATTTTTCAGACGGCCATTTTTCACCCACTTCGCAGCAAAACGCGCAGATAAATATACAAAGCCTATGAAATTACGCTACAATTTGAAACAATCACTTTTAATCACAAAACGCCCTGCATTCAAAGCGCGTTTTTAAACACATTTACCCAGCGCTTATTCAATATGAAACATCTGCAACACGGCTTCACCTTGGCCGAGCTTATGATTGTGGTGCTTTTGCTGGCCATTTTGGCCACCATTGCCTACCCTTCCTACGACACTTTCGTGTGCAACAGCCGCCTCGAAAACGCGCGCGCCGATTTGCTCGCCAACGCCCAGCTGATGGAGCGCTATTATGCGCAAAATCATCGGTTTCCAGAGAAAAAGGCCAGCATACCCGGCCTGAAAGAAAACGATTATTTCGACATTTCCTTTATTGACCAAACCGCCAGCGCCGCCGATATCGGCTACCAATTGCAGGCCACGCCCAATGAAAAAAACGTGAATGAAGACCGAATGATGCGCCTGAGCCACAACGGCGTGGTGGTGGTGGTGTGTCCCAATTCCGACAGCAAAAGCACCTGCAGCTGCACAGCCCGATAATGCCCTTTAAACAAGAAAATCCACAATAAAAGGCCGTCTGAAACCTTTCAGACGGCCTTTTATTGTGGATTAAATTTGAATCAAGACAAGGCGGCGAGCCAACGCAGTATTGATTCAAATTTAATCCACTATATTATTCATGCCATCGCACTGCACCACACATCACAGCGACAACTTTTCAGCATAAACACACCTTCTTTACACATTCATTTTTCACCCGCATAATACCCAAAGTTATATTCACAATAAAATCAAAGGGGAATATGATGTTTACCGCGCCTTCATCCGGCGGCTTCACGCTGCCGCAACTCTTGCTCACCCTGATCGTGATGGCCATTCTGCTTGCCATCAGCCTGCCCGCCTATCAAAACCATGTGCGCAAAAGCAAGCTTCAGCAAGCCAGAAGCGCTCTGATGGAAAACGCCCAATTTATGGAGCGCTTTTACCAGCAACACAAAACCTTCAAACAAACCTCCACCACCTGGCCGGCTCTGCCGCTCACCGCCACCGCCGATTTCTGCATCCGCCCGCAAGGCCTGGCCCGCGGCGCGCTTGATGGCAAATTCACACTCAAGGCCGTGGCCTTCGACAAAAACCGCGAGCCGCGCACGCTGAAAATCAACGAATCGCTCAACACCTTTATCTGCGAAACCACCACCAGCACTTGCGAAGACGACGATACTTATTTTCGCGGCGACAACCGGGTAGACAAAACCTGCACAGTGTTCCGCTAAGCAACAGCCGATTATAAAAGTTATCAAGAAGCCCGCAGATTCACATTCCGCCGGCCTGCTCGGGGCGCAGCAAGTGTATAGGCGCACACGGCAGGCACAGGCATGCCAGATACAGCTTGGCAGATTCGGGCTCAAGCATTTTCAGACGGCCTTTCATATGCCTGCGGTTAAACCTGCTACTGTGCACACCTACGTTAACAAAAAAAGGCCGTCTGAAAGCCTATGCTTTCAGACGGCCTTTTTCAATTGCAAAGCCTGTTCAGACCATCAAGCCGCCGGCCTTTTGGCCGCTTTTTTAACCGCCTTGGTTTTGGTTTCACCTGCCTGATAAAGGCTGCCATCGGCTTTGAACAGCTTGGGCGCCACGCCGCGCTCAATCACCTGCTCGTTAATCACCACTTTTTTCACGTCTTTCAAATCCGGCAATTGATACATAGTATCGAGCAGGCTGCGTTCCACAATCGAGCGCAGGCCGCGCGCGCCGGTTTTGCGCTCCATCGCCAGCTTAGCAATACTGTGCAGTGCCGAGGGCAGAATTTCCAGCTCCACGCCTTCCATCGCAAACAACGCCTGATATTGTTTCACCAAGGCATTTTTCGGCTCGGTGAGGATATTGATCAGCGCCTCTTCATCCAATTCGGCCAAAGTGGCAATCACCGGCAGGCGGCCGATCAGCTCGGGAATCAGGCCGAATTTAATCAGATCTTCCGGCTCCACCGTTTCAAACAGTTCGGAAATATTGATGTTTTCATCTTTGCTGCTCACCACCGCACCAAAGCCGATACCGCCTTTTTCCGTGCGCTGGCGGATCACTTTTTCCAGCCCGGCAAACGCGCCGCCGCAGATAAACAGAATATTGGTGGTGTCGACATTGATAAATTCCTGGTTCGGGTGCTTGCGCCCGCCTTGCGGCGGCACCGAAGCCACCGTGCCTTCAACCAGCTTCAGCAAAGCCTGTTGCACGCCCTCGCCCGACACATCGCGGGTAATCGAAGGATTGTCGCTTTTACGTGAAATTTTATCGATTTCATCAATATACACAATGCCGCGCTGGGCTTTTTCCACATCGAAATCGCACTTGCTCAAAAGCTTGGTGATGATTTGCTCCACATCTTCACCCACATAGCCCGCTTCGGTGAGCGTGGTGGCATCGGCCATCACAAAAGGCACATCCAGTTTGCGCGCCAGCGATTGCGCCAGCAGCGTTTTGCCCGAGCCGGTGGGGCCTATCAGCAGAATATTGCTTTTTGAAAGCTCCACTCTGTCGCCGCTTTTCGGGTGGCGCAGGCGCTTGTAGTGGTTATACACTGCCACCGCTAAGGCTTTTTTCGCCTGCTCTTGGCCGATAACGTGCTCATTGAGGTTGGACACGATTTCGGCAGGAGTGGGCAGCTTGCCGGTGTCGGCCGCATCTTGCGCTTCATCGGCATCATCAAATTGGCCTTGCAGCATCACGCCGCAGGTTTCCACACATTCGTTGCAGATGAAAGCATGCTCGCCTTCAATCAAATTTTTCACTTCGTGCTCTTGCTTGCCGCAAAAAGAGCAACTGCGTTTTTCGTCAGACATATTTCCGATTCGCCATTCAATGCAGGCTCGCGCCCGCCAAAACACCTAGTATAATAAGTATCCGCCCGATTATCAAACCGGCGGCTGTTGTTTGGCGCTTTATTCTTAACTTTTCAGACGGCCTTATGCCCTTATCCGCAACAAACTACCAAACTATATGCAAACAAACGAAAAAAATTTTCCACAATGCTTTACAAGCAAGTTAAATTTCACCACAATGAATTACATACTTATTTTTATGCGACCGACAAGCCTTTCAGCGTACGCATTTTTCCGCACCGTCTTTTTCAAAACCCTCTCTGCCGGAAACCGACATCATGACCATTACCCGTATCAGCAAAAAAATCATGGCCGCCTGCCTCGGCTTGGGGCTGCTTGCCAGCCTGCCCGCCGCCGCCGACGATTTGGATGTGTTGGGTCAATTCTTGGAGCAAAACTTTCCCACCCAAGATGATCCTTTAGGCGCCTTCGCCCTGCAAAACCCCGCCGGCCAAATTGAAGCGCAAGCAGCCATGGCAGGCCCCCTGCTCACTTCGCAATCGGCGCTTATCGTGAACAACCGCACCGGCGAAGTGCTTTTCCAGAAAAACCCCAACCGCGTGATGCCGATTGCCTCGATTTCCAAGCTGATGTCGGCCATTGTGGTGCTGGATGCCGGCCAAAGCATGAATGAGCGCATCACCATCACCGATGCGGAAATCGACCGCCTCAAAGGCACCGGCAGCCGCCTTTCCATCGGCACCACGCTCACGCGCAGCGAATTGCTGCATTTGAGCCTGATGAGCAGCGAAAACCGCGCCACCCATGCGCTCGGCCGCAATTATCCGGGCGGCATGAGTGCTTTTGTGGAAGCGATGAACCGAAAAGCACAAAGCCTGGGCATGAGCAATTCGCGCTTTTACGAGCCCACCGGCTTGGATTTCCGCAATGTGTCCACCGCCAGCGATTTGAACAAGCTCGTGCAGGCCGCCAGCCGCTACCCGCTGATCAGCCGCAACAGCACCTCGAATTACGGCTCGGTTTACACCAGCAACGGCCGCCAGCAAAGCTATAAAAATTCCAATGCCTTGGTGCGCGAAGGCGGCTGGAATATCGAGCTGCAAAAAACGGGCTACATCCGCGAAGCCGGCCGCTCGATGGTGGTGAAAGCCAGCGTGCAAAACCAGCCGGTCACCATTGTGTTGCTCAACTCGCCCTCTTCGCTCAGCCGCGTAAACGATGCGCGCAAAATCGAATCGTGGATGTTGCAGCGCCCCTCTTGATATTGCTTTGCCATCATCAAACAGGCCGTCTGAAAGCTTTCAGACGGCCTGTTTTGTTTTATAGTGGAATGCAGGAAAAAGTGACACAACGGGTAGGTTGGGTTGAAAACCCAACAAGCCCACAGGCCGTCTGAAACGTTGGGTTTGGCAACCCAACCTACCTGTTATAGTGCGTAGTTTTGTATCACTTTTTCTTGCATTCCACTATAGATTAATATCGGTGTTTAACGGTGATAAGGGCGCGACAATTCATGCACCGCATCCACCAAAATTTTGGCATGCTCGGGATCGGCATGTTGGTTGATGCCGTGGCCGAGATTGAACACATGGCCGCTGCCCTCGCCATAAGCCGCCAGAATGCGCGCGGTTTCAGCGCGTATGCTTTCGGGCGTGCCAAACAGCGCAAACGGGTCGAAATTGCCTTGCAGCGCTACTTCATTGCCCACGCGGCGGCGCGCCTGGCCGATGTTGCACGTCCAATCGAGGCCGAGCGCATCGGCGCCGATGGCGGCCATTTGCTCCAACCACAAGCCGCCGCCTTTGGTGAACACAATCACCGGCACACGGCGGCCTTCGTTTTCGCGCTTCAAGCCGCTGATAATCTGCTGCATATAATGCAGGCTGAATTCGGCAAACGCCGCATCGCTGAGCACGCCGCCCCAAGTGTCGAAAATCTGCACCGCTTGCGCACCGGCATCGATTTGCGCATTCAGATAAGCCGTAACGGCCTGCGCATTCACGTCCAAAATTTTGTGCAGCAAATCGGGGCGCGCATACATCATGCTTTTAATGGTGCGAAATTCCTTGCTGCTGCCGCCTTCCACCATATAGCAGGCCAGCGTAAACGGGCTGCCGGAAAAACCGATCAGCGGCACGCGGCCATCGAGCGCGCTGCGGATAGAAGCCACCGCATCAAACACATAGCGCAGCTTCACCATATCGGGCACTTCCAGTTTGGCGATATCGGCCTCGTGCTGCAACACCCGTTCAAATTTAGGCCCCTCACCCTCGGCGAAATAGAGGCCCAGCCCCATGGCATCGGGCACGGTGAGGATGTCGGAAAACAAAATCGCCGCGTCCAAATCGAAGCGCTCCAGCGGCTGGATGGTTACTTCCGTGGCCAATTCGGTGTTTTTGCACAAATCGAGAAAGCTGCCCGCTTGCGCGCGGGTGGCTTTGTATTCAGGCAGATAGCGGCCGGCCTGGCGCATCATCCACACCGGCGTGTATTCCACCGGCTCTTTTAACAATGCGCGCAAAAAAGTGTCGTTTTTCAAGGCAGTCATATTCGGTTTTCCGTCTGTTTGGTTCAGCGCGCATCATAGCATAATCGCCGGCAGGGCGATGGCGCTATATGGGTTTAAATCGTGTTGCGATAGCTAACAAGAGGCCGTCTGAAAATATGAACTGCCCCGCAATCTTGGGCATTTTTAAGCCACTGAATCCATCATTTTTCAAGCAGCGGTTGCAAACTGGGTGCTGTATGCCACAGGATTCAGTTTTTCAATTTCAAACTCAATCTTTCATGGTTGTAGTAGCGGATATACTCGTGTATTTCCGCTTCCAATGCTTCTATCGAAGCAAATGTCCGGTTATGGATTGGATGGGGGGAAGGGGCCAACTTTTGAGGTGCAGTTCAAGTTTCAGACGGCCTCAAATGTTTGTGCACACGCTTATTACTCAGGCTCGGTTTCTTTCTCTTTGGCCTCGGCATTTTTCGCCTCTTTCGCTTCCAAGCCTTTGAGCGGCTTGGTTTTGGGCAGGCTGATGCGCATTCTCAAACCGTTGGGCTGTAGGTTTTCGGCGATGATTTTGCCGCCGTGCTGGCCGACAATGTGCTTGGTCAAGGCCAACCCCAAGCCGGTGCCGGGCTTGTGGGCGCTGCTGTCGGCGCGGTAAAACGCGGTGAAAATATGCGGTAGCTGCGATTCGTCCACGCCCGGGCCGTTGTCGGCAATATCAATCAGCCAATGGCGCGCATCCTGCCCCAGGCTCACTTGAATGGTGCTGCCCTCGGGGCTGTAGGCCATGGCATTGCGAATCACATTATCAAAAGCGCGGTAGAGATAACTTTCGTTGGCCATCAGGCAGGCATCTTCCTGCATTTTCGGGGCAATCACCAGGCTCACCCGCTGGTGGTTTTGCTCGGCGATGCTTTGGCAGTCTTCCACCAATTGGCGCAGCAGCGGCAGCAGCTTGAGGCGGTCTTTTTCCATCTGCACATGAGCGGTTTCCAGCCTCGACAAGGTGAGTAATTCGCCCACCAGCGCATCCATGCGCGTGAGCTCGCTTTCGAGCCGCTGCAAATATTGCTCCTGCTTTTGCGGCTGCGCCTGAATCAGCCCCACAATCGCCTGCATGCGCGCCAAGGGCGAGCGCATTTCGTGCGACACATGGTGCAGCAGGTGGCGCTCTTTTTCCACCAGTTTTTGCAGCTGCTGCGCCATTTTGTCAAACTGCAAAGCCAGATTGGAAAGCTCGTCGTCGCGGTCGTCCACTTGCTGGGAAATGCGCGTTTCCAAATCGCCCGAAGCCAAGCGGCTCATGCCGCGATCGAGAATGCGAATGGGCTTGGTGATGTTGTTGGCCAAAATATAGGCCAACAAAAGCCCCACCAAAATGATAAAGGTCAGAATAATGAATTCATGCCAAATCGGCGCCAATTGCAGGCCGGGAATAAACAGCGGGCTGGGCGGACGCTGAATTTGCGGGTTGTTCCAGCCGCGGATGAAAAACAGATATTCTTCGCCCCAGCGGTCGAATTCGATATGCGCCAGCTGGGAATGGGGATTATCGAGTGCAAAAAAGCGGGCGGCTTCAATCAGGCGCGGGTCGATCGGGCGGTTGAGAATATCTTTTTTATTGTCGCCGGTAATCACATACACGTTTTGGGCAACCGGATTGTCTTTCCATTCCACCAAAATTTCGCGCGCACCCTGCTCGCCGCGTACGTTAAAGGCCGACACAATGCTGCCCAGCAGCGTGGTTTCGATGGTGCGCTGCTGCTGGAAATGGTTTTCGGCTATGGTGTTTTGCACCAGCCAGAAAGAAAAACTCGCCACGAATATGGCGCAGATAATCACGGCGCAAAACGTGGCGAAGATGCGTTGAAACAGTTTCATTTTTTAGCAGGCTGTTTTCAAAATCAGTTTTTCACAAACAAATAGCCCAAACCGCGCACGGTTTGAATCAGCGAGGCATCGCCCAGCTTGTGGCGAAGGCTGGAAATATGCACATCAATGCTGCGGTCGAATTTGGCCAGCTTGCGGTCGAGCGCTTCAATCGAGAGCGTTTCCTTGCTCACCACTTGGCCGGCATGGCGCATCAACACTTCAAGCAAGTTGAATTCGGTGCTGGTCAATTCCAGCGGCGCTTCGCCGATGGTGGCCTGGCGCTTGGCCGGATAAAGGGTGACATTGCTCACGGCAATGCTGTTGGGACTGTTGTTTTGCTCGCCCGATTGTTGGGCGCGGCGCAAAATGGCGTTGATGCGCGCCAGCAATTCGCGCGGGGTGCAGGGCTTGGGCACATAATCGTCGGCACCCATTTCCAGGCCGATAATGCGGTCGATATCATCGCCTTTGGCGGTAAGCATAATCACCGGCACGGTGCTTTGGCTGCGCACGTTTTTCAGCACGTCCAAACCGTTCATTTTCGGCATCATCGAATCCAGCACCACCACATCATACTGGCCCGACAGGATTTCCTGCACACCGGCCTCGCCATCAGGCACGCTGTGTACATCAAGGCCTTCGGCAGAGAGGTATTCGGTCAGCAGTTCGGTTAACAGGGCGTCATCATCAACCAGCAATACGCGACTCATGGTTTATCCTTTAGATTTATCTTGTTTTGGTGCGCCCGCACAAATGCTCAGGTATGCGGAACGCGTCAATCTTAACATGCAATCTGTGCTTGTATATAGCGTGTTTTTGCTTTTGCGCGTTTTTGCAATGAATGTAAAGGCATTTACATTCCGATTAAACGCTCAGGGCTTCACCGCCGTGCATGGTTTGGTTTCGGCACGGCTTTGGGCAAAAGCGCGGCAATTTTCAGCCACTTGGGCGCGCAAGCTGTGGAAATACGGCGAAGCATAAATGCGCTCGCTGTAGAGCGGCAGCATATAGGGGTAGTATTCATAAGTTTTTTGCAGCCACTCGGCCGCTTCTTTCGCTTGCCCGCTGCGCTGCTGATACAAGCCCACTTGGTAAGTGTTGGCATAAGGGCGGAAATACAAGGCTTGAAGAGCCGCTTCTTCTGCCCACGGCTGCACCATCGGGTCGGCAGGATTGGCACGGCGGGTGAGCGATAGTTGCGCATAATAGCGCAGCAGAGGCTCGGTTTCGGCGATTTTCAGCAAGCCTTCGGTTTTCTGCACGATGGTGGCGGCGCTGTCGTTTTTGCCCTGTACGCTAAATGCGGTCAAATCGTGATACACCCAAGCCAAGCGCAGCAAACCCGTAATCAGCAGCAGCGCCAGCACACCGCCGCCCAAGCGCTGCCAGCGGCTATCGACGGCGGCGGCTTCATCACGCACATCGGCAGGCGACAGGCTCATCATCAGCGCGAAAGGCACCAAAAAGTAAACATACCACAAGGGATATTCCAACAGGCTGTGGCACAACGACACCGTCATCATCGCCAGCAGCACCAGCGATGCATCACCGGCAGGCCGTCTGAACAGGCGGCCGATGGCGGCCAGATAGCCCAACCCCGCCAGCGCTGTGCCGGCAATGCCGGTTTCGGCCAGCAATTGCAACACGATATTGTGCGAATGGGTAAACAGCACATTCAGTTGATTATTACTATAAACCTGCTGCGGAAACGGATGGGTTAAAAAGCCCTGCAAAGCATAGCTGCCCCAACCGTGCCCCCACAACGGTGCGGCCAAAAAGATTTGCCAGGCCTTGCGCCATTCGATATCGCGCGCCGACATGGCAAAGCCGCTGGCTTCCACGCGATCTAAAGCCGTATCGTATTGCACATCCGTAAACCAGCCCAAAGCGGCATTGAGCGCAAACTGCATCAGCACCGTCATCAACAGCGCAAACGCCGTAATCCACACCATGCGCCGCGCCGATGCACCTGCACGCCAACGCCACAGCGGCAGCAGCAGCGCAACGGCCAGCACATAAGTAAAGATAGTGCGCGAATTCACGAGCGCCAGCACCGCTGTGAGCGCCAACACCGCCAAGCAGCCCAGCCAGCCTTGCAGCCGCCGCTGCGACCACAAATAAGCCGCAGCGAGCACGCCCCACATCAAATAATGCCCCAAATGGTTGCGCTGGCCGAGCTGGCCGCTCACCTCGCGCAAACCGCGATAAGCCACCACGCCGCGCAAAGGCTCCCACGATGCCAGCCCGGTAAACTGCATCAGCGCCACCACGGCCTGCAAGAGCGCGCCGAGCAGCAAAACCCACGCCAACACCGCCACCACCCGCTCCTGCCCCAAGGCCGCCACCCAGCCGCGGCACGCCCAAGCGGTGAGCGCCAATATCACAAAAGTCCACACCGCCAAATCGCTGAAACCTGGGTACACAAGCCCCATCAGCCGGGCTTGCAGCCACAATCCGGCCGCCAGCAGCAGAAAATACAGGCTGGCGGCAGGCAGGCGCACGTTCAGACGGCCATAAAAAGCGCTGAGCAACACCAACACCAAGGCCGCGAGCAAAGCGCCGGCCTCCAGAAAAAAGCTCGATAAAGGCCCCACCCGGTAGAGCGATAAAAACGGCGCCACCGCCATCAGCCAAAAGCAAAACCACAGCGGCCAATCTGTCGCACTGCTGCTTGAATGTTGTTTAAACATGCGCCGCCGCCTTTCTGCTTTGTTTCACAAAAACCAAACAGGCCACAAACAGCACCGTGCTGCACAGCAAGGCTGCCGCCGCGCACCAGCGGCTGGCCGCACCAGCGTCAAACAAGCGCATCACCGCTTCGGCAAAATAGGCCAGCACCAAAAGGCAGGTCCATTGATAAGTATAGACCTTGCCCTTGAGTATGCCCGCCAGCGGCAGGCATAAAGGCAAGGCTTTGAGCGCCAGCCATGAGCCGCCCGGGCGCAACGGCGCGAGCCATAATTCCCATGCCAGGCTCACCGCAATCAGGCCGGCCAGGCTGGCAACGGCCGCGGTGTACGACCAATGTTGTTTGGAAGAAGTCGGATTTGTCATTTGATAAATACAGGCCGTCTGAACGATTTCATTCAGACGGCCTGAAAGAAAATAAGTTTAAAATCACCACATCAGGCCGTCTGAAAGCCTTATTGATTTTCAGACGGCCTGCACATTTCATTCATCCCGCACACGCGGGCGGATAAAGCGGCAAAACCACAGCCCCGCTTCATAAAGCACAATCAGCGGCACCGCCAGCAACACTTGCGAAATCACATCGGGCGGCGTAATCACGGCGGCCAGCACAAAAGCGCCCACAATCACATAAGGCCGCGCCAGGCGCAATTGCGCCAGCGACACCACGCCCATGCGGTTGAGCAGCACCACCACCACCGGCACCTCGAAAGTAGCGCCGAAAGCCACAAACATGCCGAGAATAAACGACAGGTATTTGTCGATATCGGTGGCCATGTTCACACCCACCGGCGTCACACCGGCGAGAAATTTAAACACCAGCGGAAACACCAGAAAATAAGCAAACGCCATGCCGGCAAAAAACAGCAACACGCTCGAGAGCACCAGCGGCATCACCAAGCGCTTTTCATTTTGATAAAGCGCCGGCGCGATAAACGCCCATACCTGATAAAGTGTGTGCGGCAGCGACAGCAAAAAAGCCGCCATCAGCGTTACCTTCACCGGCACGAAAAAAGGCGCGATCACATCGGTGGCAATCATGCTGGTGCCCGCCGGCAGCGTGGCCATCAGAGGCTGCGCCACAAAAGTGTAGAGCTGCTGCGCAAACGGCATCAAGGCCAGAAAACACAGCAACAAGCCGCCTATCGTCCACATCAGGCGGCGGCGCAGCTCCAGCAAATGCTCGATCAGCGGCTGGGCGGTTTGTTGGGTTTCTTCAGACACGTTGACTCACTTCTTGCGCGCGCGCAGCTGAGGTTGGGGCCGGAAACGCGGGCGCATGTCGCGCTTGCGCCGCATGGCCTGCTGGCGCAACGAGGCCGTCTGAAAACCGTGCGCGGCGGCAGTCGGCTTTTCAGACGGCATCAAATATTGCTGCCAAGCGGCGTCTTGCGCACTTTGTGTGTTTTGCGCCAGCGGCTTTCCCTGCTCATCCACACCGAAATCGGCCGGCGTGCGCTGCTCGGGCAAGCGCTCCCATGCGGGGCGTTTATCGGGCGATAGGCCGTCTGAAATATCGTGCAAATCGCTTTGTGCCTGTGCGCCTATACCGGCAATTTCATCGCGCACCGAATGCGCCGTGGCCTCGAATTCATCTTTGGCACGGCGCAATTCATCCATTTCGAGCTGGCTGCTTAATTCCTGCTTGACGCTGCCCACCATGCGCTGCACGCGCCCGACCAATTGGCCGGCCATGCGCGCCGCTTTGGGCAGCCGCTCGGGGCCGAGCACCACCAGCGCAATCACGCCGATCAGCAAAAGCTCGCTGAAACCGAAATCAAACATATTCAGGCCGGTTTGTTGTCGTCTTTGTCTTTTTCGTGCTCAATCACGTCTTTTTTGGCTTTTTCGTCGCTCTCATTGAGGCCTTGCTTGAAATCGTGCACCGCACCGCCGAGATCTTTGCCGACATTGCGCAGTTTTTTCGTGCCGAACACCAGCACCACAATCACCAACACAATCACCCAATGCCAAATGGAAAAGCTGCCCATGATGTTATCCTTTTATCGAAAATGGTTTCAGACGGCCTGATCAGGCAGGCCGGCCGAGAATATGAATATGCAGGTGAAACACTTCCTGCCCGCCGCCTTTGCCGGTGTTGATCTGCGTTTTGAAGCCGTGCGCCAAGCCGTTTGCCGCGGCGATTTGCGGCACTTTCAGCATCATTTCCGCCACCAAAGCCGCATCGCCGCCTTCAAGATGCGCCAGCGAATCGATGTGTTTTTTCGGAATCAGCAGCAAATGCACGGGCGCGGAAGGATTAATGTCTTTGAAACACAACATATTTTCATCTTCATACACCACGCCGGCGGGAATCTGCTTAGCGGCAATTTTGCAGAAAATACAATCGCTCATTTTATTCTCCAAAGGGCGGCCGTCTGAAAAGCACAAACCGCGTTCAGACGGCCTCAATAGTTTGCGAGGCAGATTCTAATACACTTCAGCCCTCTTGTCGCGCCGCCTTTTCGGCCAGCCCCGACAAACCCTGGCGGCGCGCCAGCTCGGCCACCACCGCTTCCACGCGCAAGCCGTGGTGCGCGAGCAGCACCATGGTGTGAAACCACAAATCGGCCGCTTCGTAAATCAAATGTTCGCCGCCGCCGTCTTTCGAGGCCATCAGCACTTCGCCGGCTTCTTCAATCACTTTTTTCAGAATTTTGTCTTCGCCTTTGTGCAAAAGCTGCGCCACATAAGAGCTTTCGGGCTCGGTGCCTTTGCGGCTGTCGATCACATTCTGAATTTGGCTCAATACTTCGTTCATGTTTCCCACCTGTTTTCAGACGGCCTGTTGCACCGCCCCGTTAAATCCTGCCGGCCAAACAGCCTTTATTGCGGCAACCACCGCTGCTGCACCAGCCCGCGCGCTTCATGATAAGGTAAGAGCAAATCCACCTGTCCGAAGGCATAAGGGCCGATGGCATAAGGCGGAAAGCTGAACACAATGCCGTTGGCAGCGAAGGTAAAATTATCGGGCGCGGCAAACGATTGCTGAATTTCGCCTGCCCAATCGCGCATAAATTCACGCCGTTGCGCTTCATCCAAATCGCGCATCGCATCGTGTTGGCGGTAGATTTCGGTCAGCTTGGCAGCCAAGGCTGCCTGAGCGCCCGGCTGCACCACGTCTTGCACGCTGATTTTTTTGCCGGCGGCCAAATCGAAATTGCTGTAGGTAGTGCTGCCATAGCCGTGTGCGCCGCCGGTGTAGCTATAGCCTTCTTCTTGAAACATCGCCACCGCGCCGCGCTGGCCGATATAGTTTTGGCGGTACATCAGCTCGATTTGCGAGCTGGCCGCATCGGCCGGGTAATCCTGCAACTCGGCGCGCGTGTTGCGCACCGCTTCGGCGGCGTTGAGCGGAATGTCTTTTTCAACCATCAGCTGCTGCAATTGCTGGTTGAGCCAAGGCAGATTGGTTTCCAGGCGGGCAACATTCAAATCGTAGCAACGGCTGTCGCCTTTGGCGAGGCAGCCTTTCTCTTTAATCAGGGAAACGGCTTTGGCCGACACCACATCAGGATCTGTGCCTTGCAACGAAACGGTTTGGCAGCCGCCCAACACCAGCGCGCATGCCGCAATCATCAAAGCTTTCATTTTATTTCTCCGATTGGATTACTGTTTTTCAGACGGCCTGTTCAACCATGCGTGTGGCCGTAAATCTCTTGCTCGTTTTTCAACACCGCATCCACGATATGCCATGCGCCATCGCGCCACACGCGGTAAAAACAGCTTTCGCGGCCGGTGTGGCAGGCAATGCCGCCGGCTTGCTCAATCAGCATAATCACCGCATCGCCGTCGCAATCAAGGCGCAATTCGTGCACTTTTTGGGTGTGGCCCGATTCTTCGCCCTTCATCCACTGCTTTTGGCGCGAGCGGCTGTAGTAGTGGGCAAAGCCGGTGGCAGCGGTTTGCTGCAAAGCTTCGGCATTCATCCACGCCACCATCAGCACGCGCAAGGTTTGCGCATCTTGGGCAATGGCGCACACCAGCCCTTTTTCATCAAATTTCACATCTGCCAATAAAGCGTTTTCATTCATTTTCTTGTTCCTTTGCCCGCCTTTTAAAGCGGCGGCTGCCTGAGCGCCCACGGCTGGATTTGCTCCAGCTCGGCCGCCAATTGTAGCAGCAATTGCTCGTTGCCGTGCGCGGCGGCAAATTGCGTGCCCACCGGCAGGCGGTTTTCATGCCAATAAAGCGGCACGCTCATGGCCGGCTGGCCGCTCATATTAAACGGCGCGGTGAAGCCCACATATTGCAAGGCTTTGAGGCTTTGCTGCTCCACCAGCGGATTGTGTGCCATCAGCCAGCCCAAATCCATCTTGCCCAACAGCAGGTTGCTCATGCGCAGCTGCTCTTGCGGCGGCGCCAGCTCACCCGTTTTGGGTGTGATGCGCGGACACACGGGCGTGACCAGCACATCATAGCGGCGGTGGAATTCGGCAGCCGCCCGCCGCTGCGCCAGCACCACTTCACGCGCCCACAAGGCTTCCACCGCGCGCAGGCGGCTGCCGTAAACCATCAGCGACCAAGTGGCCGGCTCCACTTCCTGATAGCCCGGCTTTCGGCCGGAAAGTTGCTCGAAACGCAGGCGGGTTTTGGCCGCTTCGGTGGCCACCAGCACCAGCATCGCACGCGCTAAAGTGTCGGCATCGGCAAAAGCCGGCGCGGCTTCTTCCAGCTCGTGGCCGGCATCGGCCAGCAATTTCAGGCTGTGGGCAAACGCGTTTTTGGTGGCGTCATCAATCTTGCCGCCCAGCCAAGGCTGCACGCAATAGGCGATTTTCAAGCGGCGCAAAGGCTGCTTGAGGCCGTCTGAAAACGAAACTGCCGGCGTGTTGCAGGCATAAAGCGCATAAGGCTGTGTTTGCGCGGCGATGTCGAGCAGCAAAGCGCTGTCGCGCACGCTGCGGGTGAGCGCGTGTTCGCACACCATGCCCTGCCAACCTTCGTCCAACAAAGGGCCGCTGTCCACGCGGCCGCGGCTCGGCTTTAAGCCGAACAAGCCGCAATTGTGCGCGGGAATGCGTATCGAGCCGCCGCCGTCGCTGCCGTGCGCCGCCGGTATCACGCCGGCGGCCACCGCCGCGGCCGCGCCGCCGCTGCTGCCGCCGGGGGTGTGCGCAGCATCCCACGGATTGCGGGTGATGCCGTGTTGCTCGCTTTCCGTGTAGGGCATCAGCCCCCATTCGGGCACGGTGGTTTTGGCAAACACACGCAAGCCGGCGCGCTCATAAGCATCCACCAAATGGCTGTTGCGCGCGGCAATGTGCGTACGCATCATGCGCGAGCCCGATAAAGTGGGCACGCCGCGCCAATCGGCCAGCAAGTCTTTCAGGGCAAACGGCACACCGGCCAGCGGCGCTGCTTCAGACGGCATCTGCCAAGCCAAAGCACGCTTGCGGCAATCTTGCGCAGCCAATTGCAGCAAAGGGTTTACCTCATCCAGCCGCGCAAGCGCCGCCTGCAACACTTCATCCGCGCTCACTGCGCCAGTGCGGATCAGTTCGGCAAGCCCAATGGCGTCATATTGGCAGTATTCTTGAAACTGCATGGCTGCTCCCCCTTTATCAACAAAGCTTGTCAACAGCGTTCAGATGGCCTGAATATTTTTGAAATCAATTGATTAAGGCCATCACCACCGCCACCAAAGTCATCACAAACAAAATCCAGCGCAGCGTGTTTGGCTTGAGCTTCACCGTGGTTTTCACGCCGATTTTGGCACCGATAATGCTACCGGCGGCCAGCACCAGGCCGATATCCCACCACACTTGCCCGCGCCATATAAACACCGCCAGCGACACCAGCGTGAAGCCGAGGGTGCAGCACACTTTGAGCGCATTGGCGCGCACCAGATCATAGCGCAGCATGCCGGCGAGCACCGGCAGCATCACAAAGCCCGCGCCGGCTTGCACAAAGCCGCCATACACGCCCACCAGCCACAAGCCGATACGCGATTTCGGGTTTTCTGCCACCGTAATCGGCAAAGTGCCGCTCGGATGCACCAGCGCCGAGCGTTTGAAAAAAGCAAATGCCGCCACCGACAACATGGTAATCAGCAGCATGGGCTTTAACACCGCCACCGGCGCAAACGAAGCCACTAGCGCACCAAACAGCCCGCCGATTAAGGTCGGCCACAAAATCGCCGGCAAATCCTGCGTCGGCAATTTACCCGCATGGCGGAAACCCTGCAAGCCCGACACCGATTGCAGCAACACGCCCACGCGGTTGCTGCCGTTGGCGATATCGGCCGGCACGCCGAACATCATCAACACCGGCAAAATCAGGTTGGAGCCGCCGCCGGCCATCATATTGATCACCCCCGCTGCCACACCGAGCGCGGCCAGCAAGAGATATTGGTAAACATTTAAATCCATGCGTTTTCTGCTTTCACACCTTCAAAACAGCCCTGCCAAAACAGCCCTGCCGCCGGATAGGCTTGCTGCATTTTGGCATTATACCTATTCGAATCAAAGGCCGTCTGAAAGCTATCCAGTTTCCAATCAGCACCCTTATTTTTTAAATGCTGGTGCGCGGTTTTCGACATTGTTCCGGCATTTGCGCAACCGTTGGATACACATTTTTATCGTCAACTTTGGCGCCAATCTCAAACACATCTACCACACATCCCTTTTCCAACCAGCGAAAAGCCGCTTCATAATCTTTACCGGCTCGGGGCACAAAGCTCACGCCGGTGCGGCAACTTTGATGGCGGCTGTCGGTGGTGGCAGATTTCGAGCCATCCAACACCAACGGTTTGCCGGCCGAAATCACAAATTCCTGATAAGAATCACGAAACACCACGCCCTTATCCTGATTGGCGGCCACGCTGCGCACGGTATCGGGCATACCGACCGTATAATTGCGAATGCGCTTGGGCAAGCCGTTGACCATACGGGTGTGCACGCGTTGAGCTGCCTGCGGTTGCCAATCGGCGCAGCTGCTGTTGCGGTATAGGCGGATTTCCTGATTGCCGTATGCACCATAAAGGCGGATTCGGGCATCGCTTGATGGCTGATACGCTTCCTGCTTGTGCACCAAAGTTGATTTTTGCGCCATAAAGCAACCGGATAAGGCCACAGAAGCAGCGCCGATGATGGCTATCCACCCTATTTTCATAATACCCCCTCTTGCACCAACCCAATAAAGCATTGAAAATAAAAATTAAAATAATAATTCGAATCAAAGGCCGTCTGAAAACCGCGCAGCTTCAACCGGCACGGCTATTTTAAATACCGGTTCGCGGCTTTCAGACGGCCTTTTTTATACACACGCTTATGCTGCCTTGTGTGTGTCTGCGCATTTTATAGCGGCACGTTCCAAACCGGCGCTGCGTTGCCCCACCTTTTTCTGATTCAACGCACCCGCCCGTTTTACCGGCGGCTGCCCGTCCGGCAAAAAACAAGGCAGGTTTGCACCCGCCTTGTTGTTGTGTTCACAGCCGCACTTCAATCCCGGCAGCGCGCATGGCTGCTTTGGCTTCGCTGATGCGCACTTCGCCGAAGTGGAAAATGCTCGCCGCCAACACGGCATCGGCTTTACCCTCTTTCACGCCTTCAACCAAATGCTGCACATTGCCCACGCCGCCCGATGCAATCACCGGAATATCCAGCGCTTCGCTCACGGCGCGAGTGAGCGCCAGATTGAAGCCGATTTTGGTGCCGTCTCTATCCATGCTGGTGAGCAGAATCTCGCCGGCGCCGCGCGCCTGCATATTGAGCGCCCATTCCACCGCATCAATGCCGGTGGCCTTGCGCCCGCCGTGGGTAAACACTTCCCAGCGCGTGTTTTCGGGGTTGACTGCTTTGGCGTCGATCGCCACCACAATCGCCTGCGAGCCGAAAAAGCCGCTGGCTTCGTTGATTAAATCGGGGTTGGTCACGGCGGCGGTGTTGATGCCGGCCTTATCGGCACCGGCATTGAGCAGGCGGCGCACATCGGCCACGCTGCGCACGCCGCCGCCGACGGTGAGCGGAATAAACACTTGCGAAGCCACTTCTTCAATCACATGCAAAATGGTGTCGCGGTTGTCGCTGCTGGCGGTAATGTCGAGAAAAGTCAATTCGTCGGCACCCTCGTCGTTGTAGCGTTTGGCCACGTCCACGGGGTTGCCCGCATCGCGCAGGCCGACAAAATTCACGCCTTTCACCACGCGGCCGTTGTCCACATCGAGGCAGGGGATAATGCGTTTTGCTAATGCCATAATTGTTTACTCTGAAAATGCGGCCTTGCCTAATTCACGCCAGCCAGCCGGCCACCCAGGTTTCCACATGGGCGGAGAGCTGGAAATAGCCGATGGCCGACACCATGGCAAAGCCCAATGTGGTCATAAAGCTGGTGGCAAAGCGGTTGACCACCCAAAAAGACAGCCCCACATAAGCCCACAACAAACCCATGCTGATGCCCCAACCCAAATCGATGTGCGGCAACTGGAAAGCGATGGCCGTGCGCAGCAACACCACCAATATCATAAAGCCCAGGCTTTCGGTGAGCGCGTAGATGTCGCGATTGGACGACCATATCGTCCAAAAGCCCAAAATAAATGCTTCAAGCATGAGATTCCCTTAAATCTGAATGCTGTGGTATGGCGGGCAGCCGCTCCCAAACGGCTGCCTGATATTGCGGCAAACTGCCGCATCGCGCTTTCAGACGGCCAGCTCGTCGGCCAGCTTTTGCGCTTGGGCAAAATCAATGCTGCCCTCGTAAATCGCGCGGCCGGTAATCGCACCAGCAACACCTTGTGGCTCGACGGCACACAAGGCGCGGATGTCGTCGAGATTAGTGAGGCCGCCCGAAGCAATCACCGGTATGCCCACGGCTTCGGCCAGCTTGACGGTGGCTTCGATGTTCACGCCGCTCATCATGCCGTCGCGGCCGATGTCGGTGTAGATAATGCTGTTGACGCCGTCGTCGGCAAATTGCTTGCCCAAATCGGCCACCTGGTGCTCGGTAACCGTGGCCCAGCCGTCAATCGCCACCATGCCCTCTTTGGCATCCAGCCCCACAATAATATGGCCGGCAAAGGCTTTACAGGCTTCGCGCACAAACTGCGGATTTTTCACCGCGGCGGTGCCGATAATCACATCGGTGAGCCCCAAATCGAGGTATTTTTCGATGGTGGCTAAATCGCGGATGCCGCCGCCCAGCTGCACGGGCAGGGTTTTGCCCACTTCCTGCAAAATGGCGCTGATGGCTTCGAGGTTTTTCGGTTTGCCGGCGAAGGCGCCGTCCAAGTCCACCAAATGCAGGCGGCGCGCGCCTTGTTTCACCCAATGCAGCGCCATTTCGGCAGGCTCGTCGGAAAACACGGTGGCCTGATCCATCAGGCCTTGCTTCAGGCGCACGCAGCTGCCTTCTTTTAAATCGATTGCAGGAATCAGTAACATTTTATTTCCATAGGGTTTAAGCGGCCTGAATATTTTCAGACGGCCTTTTATGCAGACACAGTTTCAGACGGCCGCGCAATCGCACAGGCCGTCTGAAAACATACATAAATGTATTTTACACAATTTAGCCGTTCCAGCGCAAAAAATTACGCAAAAGCAGCAAGCCGCCATCGTGGCTTTTTTCGGTGTGAAATTGCGTGGCAAATACATTGTCTTTACCCACCACACAGGCGAATTCATGCGGATATTCGCTGCTGCCCAGCACAATTTCGGGCGCGGCCGGGGCGAAATAATAGCTGTGCACAAAGTAAAAACGCGTGTCTTGCGCAATGCCTTCAAACAAAGGGTGCGCCTGCGTTTGGTGCACCGTGTTCCAGCCCATATGCGGTACTTTGAGCTTGTCGCCGTGCGCATCGTGCTGATTGGCGGCAAAGCGTTTCACCTCGCCGGCAAACCAGCCCAAGCCCGGTGTGTTGCCCTCTTCGCTGTGGTCGAACAACAATTGCGCGCCCACGCAAATACCGAAAAAAGGTTTGTTTTTCAGGCCGTCTGAAACCGCTTCGCCCAAGCCGCTTTGTTGCAACGCGGCCATGCAGTCGGGCATCGCGCCTTGGCCGGGAAAAATGATTTTATCTGCGGCAAACACTTTTTCGGGCGCATCGGTGAGCTCGATTTCTGCGCGCACACCGGCGAGCTTCTGCGCCGCCTGCACCGATTTGAGCACCGAATGCAGATTGCCCATGCCGTAATCCACCACCACCACTTTCATGCGATTTTCCTTTTTTCTGCGTTAGGGGCTGTTCACATTTCACCCGTGCGTAAGATTTTGAGCGCAAAAGCGTGGCTGCAAGGCGAAAAGCACAGCAAGGTTGAACACCTTGCGAGCATTTTCAACGCAGCAGGCGCGTTTTTGAGCCAAAAGATTGCCACGAGATGAATTGTGAACAGACCCTAACCCTCTCCCGCCGGAGAGGGGATTAGATTTCTGCTGCAATAACTGTTGTAGGCCGTCTGAAAAATAGCAAAATTAAAACAGATGATTAATCATAGAATATTTCAGGTGGTCTGTAATATTTCCAGCTTCTGCATCCGAGTTCCCTCTCCCGCGGGAGAGGGTTAGGGAGAGGGCAGCAAACCGCAAGGTTTGCCTTACCTCCAACAAAATCAACCCACCCCAAAGGAACCCCACCATGCAAGAGCTTTTCGCCGTTGCCGCCATCACCCTGCTTGCCGTTGTCAGCCCCGGCGGCGATTTCGCCATGGTCACGCGCAACAGCTATCTTTACGGCCGCCGCGCCGGCATTTTCACCGCCATCGGCATCGCCGCCGCGGTGTGGATACACGTGGGCTACACGCTTTTGGGCGTGAGCATTCTGCTGCTGCAATCGCCCAACCTTTTCCACGCGGTGAAGCTCTTGGGTGCGGCTTATTTGGTGTATATCGGCTACACCACTTTCCGCCACCGCCCCGTATCGGCCGCGATGCAGGCCGGCGGACAGGCCATCGGCGATTGGGCGGCCTTTAAAAACGGCTTGGCCACCAATGCGCTCAACCCGAAAACCACGCTGTTTGTGCTCAGCACCTTCACCCAAATCGTCAGCCCCGCCACGCCTTTGGGCATTCAAATCGGCTACGGTGCGTTTATGTCCGCCGCGCATTTGCTGTGGTTTGCCTTTGTGGCCGTGGTGCTCTCCAGCCCCGCCGTGCGCAACCGTTTGCTGCAAAAACAGCAGGTGGTCAACCGCGTTATCGGCATATTGCTGATGGGTTTGGGGGGTGATGCTGATGGTTGCGGCAGCGGGTTGATTGGTATTGAAAAAACCTGTTTGAAAGGTTTTCAGACAGGCTTTTTCTGTGTCAATCACATTGAGATAAATCATCAAATAGGCCGTCTGAAACCCATTCAAACAGTAAGCTTACAAGGCGGCGCGCCTGCGACAATACAGATAGTATGGCAAGGCGAGTCAACGCAGTAAGGTGATTTTTTGGGGATAGGTATGATACTAATTCAAAAAATAATCTTACAAAATACAAGCAGTTAAACAGCACCATCCGCGTAGATCTGCCTGTTTGTATCTTACTTTTGATGTTTGATATGAAACCTCTTTCAGCTGAAATCCAAACCCAAGAGGGCTTTGGCAAACCGATTTAAGGCTTATTCAGATAACAAACCCAAGTTTTTACCACCACCCCACAATAGCGATAAATCAGCGCCGCTGATGGCGCTATCAACCACAGGCCAAATCAATTGCAATGCCTGAATGCTGTCAACAGCAGCAATGTGAAAATTCAAATCCTTTCCGGCGCCAACAATCCGATAAGGACAATGCCATTCATTCAGATCATATTGCACCGGCTTGCCGATGAATATTTGCACTTCTTCTCCCGGTTTGTCTGCAACTTCGTATATCCTGTGGGCAATTGCCGTTTCCATCGTAAGCTTTTCCAGCATCATCCATCCTTTTCATTTGTTATACCAATTCTAAAAAATAACCTTACAAAATAAAAGCAGTTCAGTATCATCCGCGTAGGTCGGATTCTTGAATCCGACGTTTGGCCGGCGGCCAAAGTGATGTGCGTGCCTTGTTCTACGAACAAGTGTCGGATTCGAGAATCCGACCTACAGGCTATGGCACAATAGCAACAGGCCGTCTGAAACCCTTTTCAGACGGCCTGTGTGCTTCACTTCAAAAGTTTAAAACATCACTTCTTCAAGCGTCCGTGCAATTCCTGCACACTATACACGCCCATATTGTTCAGGCTTTTGGCGCCTTCGCTCAGGGCTTCGCCGCCGGCGATGGTGGTGTATTGCGGCACGCGCTGGGTGAGCGAGGTGCGGCGGATGCTGTGGCTGTCTTTCACGCCTTGCGCGTCGCTGCTCACGGTGTTGATCACCACGGCGATTTCGCCGTTTTTAATCGCGTCGACAATGTGCGGGCGGCCTTCTGTTACCTTGTTGACCACTTCCACATTTTCCACGCCGTGCGCTTTCAGGTAGCCTGCGGTGCCGCGCGTGGCGATTAAATCGTAGCCCAGCGCTTGGAAGTTTTTCGCGGTTTTGACGGTAAGCGGTTTGTCTTCATCGCGCACGGCGATAAACACTTTGCCGCTTTCAGGTAGCCTTTCGCCCGCGCCCAATTGTGCTTTCAGGTAGGCTTCGGAGAAGGTGGCGCCCACGCCCATCACTTCGCCGGTGGAGCGCATTTCGGGGCCGAGAATGGTGTCTACGCCGGGGAATTTGATAAACGGGAACACGGCTTCTTTCACCGCGTAAAAATCAGGAATCACTTCTTTTTCAATGCCTTGTGTTTGCAAACTGATGCCCGCCATGGCGCGCGCGCCCACTTTGGCCAGCGGCACGCTGGTGGCTTTGGACACAAAAGGCACGGTGCGGCTGGCGCGCGGGTTGACCTCGAGCACATACACCACGCCGTCTTGCACGGCAAATTGCACGTTCATCAAGCCCACCACGCCCAAGGCTTCAGCCATGGCGCGGGTTTGGCGGCGGATTTCGTCTTGCACTTCTTCGCTGAGCGAATAAGGCGGCAGCGAGCAGCCCGAATCGCCCGAGTGGATGCCGGCTTGCTCAACGTGCTGCATAATGCCGCCAATCACCACTTGTTGGCCGTCTGAAACGCAATCCACGTCCACTTCAATAGCGTTGTTCAAGAAGAAGTCGAGCAGCACCGGGCTGTCGTTCGACACCTGCACCGCTTCGCGCATATAGGTTTTCAAATCATCGGCCGAATGCACCACCTGCATGGCGCGGCCGCCGAGCACATAAGAGGGGCGCACCACCAGCGGGTAGCCGATTTCTTCGGCCAACACCAGCGCTTCTTCTTCGGCGCGGGCGGTGCGGTTGGGCGGCTGGCGCAAGCCCAAATCGTTGAGCACTTTTTGGAAGCGCTCGCGGTCTTCAGCGGCGTCGATGCTGTCGGCAGAGGTGCCGATAATGTTCACGCCGTTTTCCACCAGCGCGTTGGCCAATTTGAGCGGGGTTTGGCCGCCATAATGCACAATCACGCCCCACGGGTTTTCGGTGCGCACGATTTCGAGCACGTCTTCCAGCGTGAGCGGCTCGAAATAGAGGCGGTCGGAAGTGTCGAAATCGGTGGACACGGTTTCGGGGTTGCAATTGACCATAATGGTTTCAAAGCCCGATTCGCGCAGCGCCAAAGCGGCGTGCACACAGCAATAATCAAACTCGATGCCCTGGCCGATGCGGTTGGGGCCGCCGCCTAAAATCATCACTTTTTTGTTTTCAGACGGCCTCGCTTCGCATTCTTCTTCATAAGTGGAATAAAGATAAGCGGTGTCGGATTGGAACTCGGCCGCGCAGGTGTCGACACGTTTATACACCGGATGCAAGTTCAAACCATAGCGGTGATCGCGCACTTCGGTTTCGCTGATATTGAGCAATTGCGCCAAGCGCTGGTCGGCAAAGCCTTTGCGTTTCAAGCGGCGCAAGGCGGCATAATCCAAATCGCTTAACAGGCCGTCTGAAACTTTTTGCTCTTCTTGCACAATGTCTTCGATTTGCGCCAAAAACCACGGGTCGATGGCGCAGATTTCGTGGATTTCTTCTGCGCTGAAACCGGCACGGAACGCATCGGCCACATATAAAATGCGGTCGGGACCGGGGTTGGCCAATTCGCTGCGAATCAGCGATTTATCGGCGCTTTTCGGGTTGAAGCCGCACAAGCCCGTTTCCAGGCCGCGCAAGGCTTTCTGCATTGATTCTTGAATGGTGCGCCCCATCGCCATCACCTCGCCCACCGATTTCATCTGCGTGGTGAGGCGGTCGTCGGCAGCGGGGAATTTTTCAAACGCAAAACGCGGGATTTTAGTCACCACATAATCAATACTCGGCTCAAACGAAGCCGGGGTGCGGCCGCCGGTGATGTCGTTTTGCAATTCATTGAGCGTGTAGCCCACCGCCAGCTTGGCCGCCACTTTGGCAATCGGAAAACCGGTGGCTTTGGAGGCCAGCGCAGAAGAACGGCTCACGCGCGGGTTCATCTCAATCACAATCATCTCGCCGTTGGCCGGGTTGACCGCAAACTGCACATTGGAGCCGCCGGTGTCGACACCGATTTCACGCAACACCGCCAAGCTGGCATTGCGCATGATTTGGTATTCTTTGTCGGTGAGCGTTTGCGCGGGCGCAACCGTAATCGAGTCGCCGGTGTGCACGCCCATGGGGTCGAAGTTTTCAATCGAGCAGATGATGATGCAGTTGTCGTTGCGGTCGCGCACCACTTCCATTTCATACTCTTTCCAGCCCAACACCGATTGCTCAATCAGCAATTCATGCGTGGGCGACGCATCGAAACCGCGCTCGCAAATGGCCAGAAATTCGTCTTTATTATAAGCAATGCCGCCACCCGAGCCGCCCATGGTGAAAGACGGGCGAATCAGCGTGGGAAAGCCCACTTCGGCCTGCGCCACCAGCGACTCTTCCATGGTGTGGCACACAAACGACTGCGGCGTGTGCAAGCCGATTTTGGCCATTGCCTCTTTAAAGCGGCCGCGGTCTTCGGCTTTATCAATCGCATCTTCCGTGGCGCCAATCAGCTCCACATCGTATTTCGCCAACACGCCGTGTTTGGCCAAATCCAGCGCACAATTGAGCGCCGTTTGCCCGCCCATGGTGGGCAAAATGGCATCGGGGCGCTCTTTGGCGATAATCTTTTCCACCGTTTGCCACATAATCGGCTCGATATAGGTGACATCGGCCATATCGGGGTCGGTCATAATCGTGGCCGGATTGGAATTGACGAGGATGACTTTATAGCCCTCTTCGCGCAAAGCCTTACAGGCCTGCGCGCCGGAATAGTCGAATTCACAGGCTTGGCCGATAACAATAGGGCCGGCGCCGATGATGAGGATGGATTTTAGGTCGGTACGTTTGGGCATTTTTTTCTCTCGCTTCGGGTTATTTCAATTTTATCGGTTTCAGGCTACCTGAAAAATATTGTTGTTCAGCCGTAGGTCGGATACTCGTATCCGACACTTGTTTGCAAGAACAAGCTTTCCTACCATTGCCGCTAATCTTTGGCCTAGCGGCCAAATGTCGGATTCAAGAATCCGACCTACTCATCATAATCAGCCGTAAAATCCTGTTGGCCGCCGCCCCAATTGTGCGAATAAATACCTTGCTTCACACAACGATGAAAGGTGGAATACGGCCAATCGGCGGCCTGCTGCACATAACCATGCTTCACGGGATTAAAATGCACATAATCATAATGGCGGGCAAAGTCTTTTTCATCACGAATATAATGCTCCCAAAAACGCGGCTGCCAAAGCTTGGGAAGATCGGAAGAGCACACGTCTGAACTCCAGTCACC
>ERZ650307.18-NODE-18-length-69417-cov-13.668724_pt1 | contig 69417 bp, 67 predicted proteins | sample MGYA00376243_ERZ650307 | MGnify/ENA primary metagenome ERZ650307 (study PRJEB26733, sample SAMN07839242) | wastewater metagenome | biome: urban; feature: artificial channel; material: waste water | place: USA: North Carolina | collected 2016-03-31 ... | reverse complement strand
TGGTAATAAAACTGTTTTTAAAGTTTTTGGAGAGATTTACCTTTGTAGCTTTTGGAATTTATAGAATTATTTTTGGAATATTAATATTGATGATATTTTAATTATTTAAAATATCATCTACAATTTTTTCTACAGCATTTGGTTTAATAAACTCTTTTAAACCAGTGCTAATTTTCTCTATATTGCTATTTAAACACTCAAAAAAGTAGTTCTCATCTAGCTCATCTTCACTTTGCAAAAAACATAAGTTTTTTTCAAACAAAGCTTTTGCATTGTAGTATTGATGATTTTGCGCTGCATATTTAAAAGGTATAAAAAAAGTTGGAAGATTGTTTGCACAAAGTTCAAAAAGTGTTGAAGCACCAGCTCGGCTTACACAAAAATCTGCTTCACTCATTTTTGCTAAAATATCTTTTGAAAAATCAAAAACATCTGCATTTATTCCAAGTTTCTCATACTCACTTTTTACTCTTAAAAAGTCATTTTTCCCAGCTTGATGAACTATTTTTATACCCATTTCGTTTAATTTTGGTGCAACTTTTAAAGCAAAGTTATTAATTGCAACTGCTCCTTGAGAGCCACCAAAAAATGCAACAGTTTTTATCTCTTTTCTCACTCTTGAGTTTTCAAAGAATTTGCTATCAACTGGATAATCTTTTATTGGTGAAAAATCATGAAAAGATGAGTAGGCTTTTTTTGTATATTTTAGAGTGATTTTATTTAAAGCCCCAATTTTTGAGTTTTGTTCATGCAAATATAGATTGCAATCTTTTTTAAATATAGTTGCAAGTGAAGCTGCTGCTGCACTAAATCCACCAACAGATACAACCTTTTGTACTCTATATTTTTTTAAAATTTTAAGACAAAAGATAGCTTTGTAAAATATATTTAAAAGTGAAAAAATCTTAGCTATTCCTCTTTTATTCACAACTCCACTTGTATTTAAAAAAATCTTCTCTTTTAATCTATCATCATTTTCAAACCAAAACTTATCTTGCCCATAGCTTGAACCTATAAAAACAACTTCAAAACCTCTTTTTTTAAATTCAGATATAAAAACATCAGCAATTTTTAGATGACCTCCAGTTCCTCCACCTGTTATTACAACAACTTTACTCATCTAATAATTATCCTTTTAGGTTTTTCTTTTATAACACTTTTTTGTGGTTCATATTTTTTTACAGTTCTACTAATTGAAAGAACTAATCCTATAGCAAATGAGCTTGTAATTAAAGATGAACCACCATATGATAAAAATGGAACTGCAATCCCTTTTATAGGTATTATTCCTGAAATTCCAGCACCATTTATTAAAAATGCAACAATAATCATAAGAGCAATTCCTGTCGTAAAAAGATGGAAAATTTTACTATCAACTTTTCTACTAATTGCTAAAATTCTTAAAATAACTAGCATTAAAATAGTAGTTATAACAAATATTCCAAGCCAACCTATCTCTTCAGTTATACCAGCAAGAACGAAGTCCGTGTGAACTTCACTTAAAAATCCAACTTTTAAATCTCCCAAAGAGATACCTTGTCCAAAAAATCCACCATTGTGAATAGCATTTAAAGAGTGTGATACTTGATATGGTTCTGGTAAGTTTTTTATTCTCAAATACTGCTCAAATGTTGATGGAAGAACTGATAAAATACCATCTTGAACCATTGACCACCAAGAGTGAATTCTATTTATTCTATGAGGTGCTGCTGCTATTAGAACTATCATACCTACAATAGCTATAAGAATTAATGCAAAGATAATTTTTAAAGATCTATTTGCAAATATAATTAAAGTAAGCATAATAATAGTTAGTAGTGCAACTTGTCCCAAATCTTTTTGTAAAACAGCAATCAAAAAAACAATAAAAATAAATACTAAAAAGTATGGAGAAAGTAGTAATAAATCCCCAAAGAGACCTTTCTTTGGTTGATGAATAACTTTTCTAAAAAATGACCAAGATAAGAAATATATAAAACCTATTTTAAATATCTCAACAGGAGATAAAGATATTCCAGGAAGCCTAATCCATCTATTTGCACCACCTGAAGCAGTAACTAAAGAAGCTGGTAGAAAAGGCATAATAACCATTAGGAAAAGTCCAACACCAAATAGTGTCATTCCTGTTCTATGCATTATTTTATTAGGATTTAATCTTGCCATCCACCACATTAGGTATATACAAAATATCCCAACTAAACCTTGTCTTAAAATATAGTGAAACTGTCCATAACCTAAAAACTCAACAGTATAAATAGTAAGCGAATATGAAAAAACTATGCTTACAATAATAAGCATAGAAACCAAAATAAACAAAAAGTAATCTGGTTCTCTTAGGTTTTCGCCTGTAGTTAATAATTTAATCTTATTTTTGATATAATCCATGCTTTATTATATAACATTATGGATAAAGATGTCTTCAAAAAAATGCAAATAGATTATAAACTTTTAGAAATTAAACAAAAAACAAAGAAAATCTTAATTTTGCTTTTACTACTTTCTTTTGGAATTTTTATCGTACTTTTCTCTATATATAGAACTATTCATGAAAAAAGAACGCTTCCTACTTTAACTGGTGAAAAGAGTGAATTAGCTGTTCGTGGAAATATTATTAGTGAAGATGGCTTTAATTTAGTTAGCTCTAAAAAAATATATAAAGCATCTGTTGATACAAGATATTTAAATCCAGACAAAAAAGAGCTTTTTATGATACTTTTTTCCATTTATAGTGGAATAGATTATAAAACTTTGAGTGAAAAATTTAAAGAAGTAGAGAAAAATCCTGGACTTTTAGTTCTTTCATATAATATAGATTCAAGAGCTGCAAAAAACTTACGAGAGCTTGATATAAAATTAAATCAATTAAACGTTTTTGTACCACGAAAAGGTGGTAGTTTAAGTTTAATTAGAAGATTAGAAGTTAGTGAGAGTGGAGAAAAAAGAACATTTTCTTATGATGATACTTTAACTCCTGTTTTAGGTTATATTAAAAAAATAGAGTCGCAAACAGGTAAAACAAAAGTTGATGGAGTAAAAGGCTTAGAGAGATCTTATGATCAAAAGCTAAATGAAGCAAAAGATGGTATTTTAAAAGGTTATAGAGATGTAATCTCTTATATATATTTTGATAAAAATTCAATAATGGAACATAGAATTGATGGTTATAGTCTAAATCTAAATATACCTTTGAAACTTCAAAAAAACAATGAAACAACGCTAGATAATCATAAAATTAGAACAAAAGCAGATGAGATTTTACTTACAATTATGGAGAGTCGTACTGGAAAAATAATTTCAATGGCTAGTTCAAATAGATTTAATCCTGAAAATATAAAACAAAGTGATATTCCATATCTAAATGTAAATGCTATTGAGTATCAGTTTGAACCAGGTTCTGTTGTGAAACCTTTGTCAATATCTTTAGCTTTGGATAAAGGTGTTGTTAGAAAAAATGAGTATTTTTCAGCTTATAATCAAACACACGCAAAAGGTGCTTATCCTTTTGGAAAATTTACAATAAAAGATGACCATGCATTTCCAAAAGGGAACCTTTCTATTGATGATATTGTAATCTTTTCATCAAATATAGGAACACTTCAAATTGCACAAAGATTGACAGGACCAGAGTTTTATGAAGGTATGAAAAAATTTGGATTTACAAGAAAAACAGGAATAGATTTACCCTATGAAAAAAGAGGTGTTATGCCAAAACTTTGGCAATTTTCTGTTGGAGATAAACAAAAAAGACCAAATATTTATAAAGCAACAGTATCTTTTGGTCAAGGTATGACTTCAACTTTTATTCAATTAATAAAAGCATATAGTGTTTTTAATAATGATGGAGCTATGGTTACACCACAAATAGTATCTTATTTAACTAGAAATAATGTTAAATATCAATCTCCATTTTTTCACGAACCAGAGCAGGTTATTTCAAAAGAGACAGCAGCTGAGATGAAAAGAATGCTTATAAAAACTGTTCAAGAAGGAACAGGAAGAAGCGCTAGAATCGAAGGACTTGAAATTGGTGGAAAAACAGGAACAGCTCAAATTGCAGGTGGAACTGGGTATTTGAAAAAATATATATCATCTTTTGTTGGTTTTGTAAATGATGATAAAGGTAATTCATATACTATTGGAGTTACAGTAATAAACCCAAATCCAATCAGACCACACTATTATGCAGCACAATCAGCAGTTCCAGTTTTTAAAGAGATTATTCAAAATCTTATAAAACTAAACTACTTATCCCCTAAAGAGGATATAAATTTAGAAAATTAAAAAAAAGGATATTTATGAGTACAAATAGATTTGGAAAAGAGTTAAAAGAGTATAACTATACAAAAGAGGAGCTTGCAAAATTTAATTATGCAAAAATCACTACAAAAAATGGAGAGATTTTAATAAAACTTTTTAACCAAGAGACACCAAATACAGTTGCAAATTTTGTAACTTTGGCAAATGATGGGTTTTATGATGGATTAAATTTTCATAGAGTAATAGCTGGTTTTATGGCACAAGGTGGATGTCCACAAAAATCAGGTATGGGTGGTCCAGAGTGGGCTATAAAATGTGAAGTTGATGCTCCTAAACAAAATCATAAAAGAGGAAGCCTTTCAATGGCACATGCAGGAAGAGATACAGGTGGTAGTCAATTTTTCATATGTTTTGTACCTTGTCCACATTTAGATGGTAACCACACTGTTTTTGGAGAAATTGAAGTAACTCAAAATAGTAGTTTTAAAACTTTAGATGCTATAAAACAAGGTGATGAGATAATCAAAATTGAGATTTTAGAATCTATATAATATTGACAATTTAAAAAGGTGAGGGCTAACTCACCTTTTTTTCAATCTTTTATTAGATGTTCATATCTTTTATCTGTTAAAAGTTTCATAAATGCCACTAAAGCATCTATTTTTCTATCAGTTTGAGCATTTGCTTTTAGCTCTTTTAATGAAATTGTATCTTTATGTTCAGGCTCATCCCAAGGTTTTTTTGTTTCAGGATTTAAAGTTCTCTCTTTGTTATTGTATTTATCATAAAATTCAACAACCGTTCTTAAATCTTTAAATACACCATTATGCATATACGGAGCAGTAACTGCAACATTTCTTAGAGTAGGAGTTTTGTATTTTCCTAAATTTTCATCTTTGTTTTTAATATTTGGGTTTGCTGCTAAACCTAAATCTTTTTCATTTATACCATTTTTCTCTCTTAATTCATTATTTACTGGAACTCCAATATTATGAAACTCATAGTTTGTAAATGTTTCACCAGCTTTTCCTTCTCCTTTTAAAACATGACATGAGGCACAAGAGTTATTGTTGTTTGAGAAGAATATTGACATTCCTAAATCTTCAAGAGGAGTTAAATCATACTCTCCTTTTAAATATCTATCATACTTTGAATCAAATGGTGAAAATTCATCACGTCTTTCAAAACTAGCAATCGCTTGTGTCATTGCTATATAAGCATTTTCATCATTTTTAAAAATATCTTTTCCAAATAGAGATTTAAAACTCTCTACATAAAAACTATTCTCTTTTAATCTATCAACTACCTCTTTTTTACTCTTTATTCCCATTTCAATAGGATTTAGTGGTGGACCACCAGCTTGTCCTTCCAAAGTTGCCTCTCTTCCATCCCAAAATTGACCACCTACATAAAATCCTTTTTTTGCATTAAAATGAAAATCTGGAGAAAATTTTGCATAAGAAGCTGTTGGAGCTTGACGATCACCTAAAGATTTTAAATCATCACCTAAAGATGCCATTTTTGAAACACCATTATCCCTATCATCTATAAATGCTGCTTCTGGATTGTGACAAGTTGCACAACTTTGAGTTCTATTTTTTGATAAATTAACATCAAAAAAAAGTGCTTTACCTAAATCCTCTTTTGAAATATTATTTGCTAGTAACTCTATTCCTAAAAATATTGTTATTAAAACTAATTTTTTCATAAAATCCTCCTTTTTTTAATAAATTTATAAATGGTCTAAAATATAAATCTTTTATGCTTATATATTCACTCATCTGGTTTTTTCTAAGTCCGAATTTTAAAATATTTACATCTTTTGAAAGAGCTAGTGTTCCAAAAACTCTATCCCAAATAGCTATATAACCACCATAATTTTTATTAAAATGCTTTTTATCATGATGTATTTGATGCTGTTTGGGAGATAAAAACCATTTTTCTATAAATGAAAAATATGAAAATGGAACATGTGAGTGCCTTAAATTTGAACCAAAAATTGAAGAGATAAATACTAAAGCATTTACTCCAAAAATCATATATAAATTTATTTTTGCACCAAATAAATATATAAAAATTCCTGTTACAAAACCAACACTTAGTGAATATCTAAGCCCAAAAAGAAAATTTTCAACAAAATGAACTCTATAAAATGTAATAGGTGTTAAAACTTTTGCACTATGATGAACTTTATGAAACTCCCATAAAAATGGAATCGTATGTAAAAATCTATGTAACCAATATCTAGTAAAATCACTAAAAACAAAAATAGCTATTGTATAAAATATTGTAATTTGAAAATATGAAAAAGAGTTAAACTCTATAAATCCAAAATTTTGATATAAAAATTTATTTGTAAAAAGTGCCACATTTTTTGCACTTAAAATAAAAGGAACAAGCAAAAAAATATTTACTAAATTTGCTAAAAAAAAGTAAATATAATCAAGTTTTGCACTAGGATGTAACCACAATTTTGAAGATAGTATAACTCTACTATTTTTTTTTGAAAAATAGTAGTAGATAAATGCCAAAAAAATTGAAGCCAGCAAATAGAGCCAATAGACTCTTTTGTTTGGATTTGTTAAAAAATCAAAGGCAAAATAGTCCAAGGTTTAATCTCCATCTGCATCTAATATTTCAGCTTTAAGTCCCAATTTATCAATAATCGTAATATAGTATAAATCATGAATTTGTGAAGCCAAATCAAAAAGTTTTTTTGCATTTGTAAAATCATCTTTAGGAAGAGATTTTAACTCTTTTTTTGCTTCATCTATTTTTGCAATAACAGCTTCTAGCTCATTTGTTGCATTTTTATCTTTTGCTAAATTAAGAAGATTTATATAACCTTCATTTGCAATCATCTCTTTTTGTGCATCTAAAATTGAATCTATAGCTTCAAAAGAGTTTTGGCTTAAGAAATACTCAGCTCTACTATTTTTTGCATCATTTTTATATTTTGTTGAAAATCCTGCTGGATTTCCAATTCTCCACTCTTTTAGTCTATAAGAAGATGCAACAAGTGTATTTATAAGTTTTGCATTGTCATCATCTTTTATTATTGGATTTTTTAGATAAGTTTCATAAACAGTTTTTATATCTTCAAGATTTTTTATAATTGAGTTTAAAATCTCTCTTCCTATCTCTTTTTTTCTATCATTTAACTCTTTTGAAGAGTAAAGCAGATATTCCAAAGCATTTATAGTTTTAAATGAGTTTTTAAATAGTGCTTTTTTTATATCCAAATTGCCATCTATAACTCTTTGCATTTGAGAATTTAAATCCTCTTTTAAATTGTTAAAAACATCAATATATCTTGGAGTATCTAAATAATCGCTATTTATTTCCCCAGCAAGATAGTTTGCTTCAACTCTTTTCCAATCTTTTAAAAACTTTGTAAAGTTTTCATCATTTAACTCTTTTTGTAGTTTTTTTGCACTATTTATAGCACTTTGCGTATCTTTTAGTGCTACATTTTTTATAACACTTTGAAAAATTGTTTCATTTGCAAAAAGAACTCCTGTTAAAAATATTAATATTAAAAATATTTTTTTCACTATAACTCCTCTAAAAATTTAATTAGTTTTTCTCTTTGGTTTTTATCTAAATTCATATATGATTCACGGCTTTGTTTTGCCTCTCCACCATGCCATAAAATAGCTTCTTCAAAATTTCTAGCTCTTCCATCATGAAGCAGTCTAGGTCTGTTTTTTGTTATTTTTTCATGCAAAGATATTCCCCATAGTGGTGCAGTTCTCCACTCTTTTTCATTTGCTTCAAATTCAACTCTTCCATCTGCTAAATCTTCACCCATATCATGAAGTAAAAAGTCTGAAAATGGAGATATTTCAAAACCTAATTTTGTCGTAAAGCTACTTATATGGCACTTTGAACAGCTAATAGCTTCAAAAATAGCAAATCCCTCTTTATACTCATTTTGGTTTTTATTTGCACTATAAGTTTTTAGATTTCTTAAATAATAAGTTATCGCTTCTAATCTTTCATCTGGAAGATCGATTATCTCTTTTGCTTTAGAAGCTTCTAGGCACTCTTTTTGGAAGCTTGTGCATTTTTTGTTTGGTTCAATTGTTGTTGTAAGTCCTATATCATTTGAAGCTGCAAATGCAACTTGCTCTTTTAGTTTTGCAACACTAGCTTTGTGAGTATATCTTCCTAGCTCATATTTTTTTGAAATTGGTGAATATACAAAATTTGCTTTTCCACTTATTCCATCACCATTTTTATCATCAATATCTTGGTTTTTTAAAATCTCTTTTTCATCTATTAAATCTATCAAAGCCATACCATTTAAACTTTGAGCTAGCCTATATGAAATTACACTATTTTCTTTGAGTTCTCCATAATTTAGATTTTCTAAACTATATTTTGGTTTTTGTAAAATCACTGTTTCACCATCTGGGAATTTAACTTCAAAATCTTCAAAATCTATTTTGATATTTCCTTCAAAAGGAACTTTCAAATTACCATTAATAGCTAATTGTTCTCCATAAACAGGCTCTGGAATAAATCCTTTTTTCTTTAAAATATCTTTGTGCTGAAAACTATCATCTGATTTTATTGACAATCTTGCAATTAAAGCTCTTGAAGTTAAATTATCTTTAGTAAAAAGTTCTCCACGACCATTTTTTGGGTGACAAGAGATACAACTATTTGCATTAAAAAGTGGTCCTAATCCATCTCGTGCAGTTGTAACACTAGGTGCTTTTACCCAAGGAATATTAAAAAAGCTTCTTCCTAACATAAAAATATCAGTTTGTTCATTATTTAAACCATCAATTGGTTTTAAAAGTAGCTTACTATGTTTTTCATTTGATATATAATTATTTTCAAGATTAAATGCAAAAAGCCCTATGCAAAATATTGCAGTAAGGCTTTTTAAAAATATAATCTTTTTTATAGATTTCATTTACAGTTTTGTCTCTTCTGGATCTGTAACATCATCTGTTGATAGTTTGATATTATTTGCTTTTGCAACAGTTATCATCTCATCACCTAATTTTCTTAGCTCATTTTTAAGTTTTACTAAAACTTTTGCTTGTGGATGCTCTGGTTTGATTTGGTAGTCAAAGTGAGCTTGCGTTTTTGCAATTTTATCTACACTATCTATTTTTTCTTCAATATCACTCATAAGTTTTAAAACTCTGTTTTTATCATCTTTATTTAGTGAATCAAGTAGAGATTCTCCATATTTTTTACCATTGTATGTAGAAGTTAAAATATTTTTAAATCCTTCATAGTTTTTTACTAAATCTCTATGAGTATTATCAGAGAAGCAAGAGTGCTCATCTTCTTCGCTAGGAGTTAAAACAGCAACAGCAACTCTTTCGTTTGCAAGTTCAGATTTTATAAATACACCCATTCCAGCAATAATTTGTTTCATTGTCTCTTTTTTATCTAAATTTTTATCTTTTTCTTTACCTTTTAATTTACCTAAAAGAGCCGCTCTATAAAGTCCAGCATTACCTTTAATATCTTTTTCCCAAGCACTTGTAACAACACTTAAATCTTCAACTAATTTTTGTGTAACAACACTTAAATACTCTAATCTTCTTTTTGCATCTTTGTCTGTTGTAAAATCACTAAGTGGTCTTAAACCAGCTACCATTGCGCCGTTTGTAATTTTATCTTCTAAGAAGTTGTTATAATCTTGATCTTGTCCCCAAAGCAAGAACTCAATAGCATGGTAACCAGTTGAAACATTTGCTTCTCCACCATTTTCATTAAGTTCTGTTAAAGCTTCAACTGTAATTTTTGTAACATCAACTTCTTTTGATTCTTCACCACCTGGATTAAACTTTCCAATAGTGTCAATAATATTTCCAGATGTTCTTTTTCCATCTGCATCAATAGTATAATCAATCATATTTTCATCAAGTGGCCAAGCATTAATTTGTCCCTCTAAAGCACCATAAGTTTCTGCTATCCAACCATCTTCAGAATCAATTGGACCATTTGCAAGCCTAAAAATTTCAGTACTTCCATATGACTCTCTTGCTTGTAACCAAGCTTTTTTTGCACTATCAAGATTTTCTTGAGTTGGATTTGAAACAAATTTATCAATAGAAATTTTTAAATTCTTTGCATCTTTTAGTGCATCTGTGTAATTGTCAAGAGCTATATTTGAATAGCTTTCAAGAAATGATAAGTTTTTTGAAACATTAGAAGTTGTCTCGTTTTTTGAACTAACAGCACCTGAACTTATTGCTAAAGAAGCAGCAATTGATAAAGAAACTAAAAGCTTATTAGTAAATCTCATTTTAAAATCCTTGTAATATTAAATTTTTTTAAAATTAAATCTAAAAAAAACTTTGAGTTTACTTAAAATGATAATAATTATCAAGATATTAAAAAAGAGATTTAATTCCTTTTAAAAGCTCAATTTTTTGTGCATCATCCTCTTTATTTATATACTTATCTAATTTTTTTTCTAAAATATTTTTTATTAAATCTTGTACATCTACTATTATTTTAGGTTTATTTAAATCATCTTCAAGTTTTACAGAAAATATATTTTTATTTAGATTTATATCTAGTTTCGTATCTATTATATTTTTATTAAAATCTATAAAACTATCTTTTGATTTAATATCACTTTTTTTAGATGTTAAATTAAGATTTGAGTATATTTTTTTGTTATCAATCTTGCTATTTATAGTTCCAGATTCAAATATCTCTTTACTTAAATCTATTTTTGTAAAATCTTCTATTTTTTGAATAAAGTTATTTTTTATAAAATTACCATTTTTAACTTCAATATTTATATTTCCAATCTTTGAGATAATATTATAATTTGAATCTAAAGATAAATTTGAGTTAAAAAACTGATCTTTATTTAAAATATATAAAAGTTTTAAAGAGTTTGCATCTTTTAACTTTAAATCTAAATTATCATCCAAAAGTACAAAGTTTGCAACCCCATCAGCAATATTTGAATTTCCATCTATTTTTAGAGTTTTTTGATTTTTATTTATGTTACCAACTACTTTTAAATCTCCGTTTAATGCAATATTTATAAACTCTTCAATTTGTCTTAAATTTAAAATATCTAAAAAATAGTTAGAGCTTATATCTTTTGTAACTAAATCAATAATCAAATTTTTCATATCTAAATTTGCTAAACTTGAAATTAGTTTTATATCACTTAAAACATTTGTATTTTCTAGTTTATTTAAGCTTTTTAAATTATAAGTTATAGTCTGCTTTATAGGGAAATTAAACTCTTTTTGAACTATTTCATTGTTTATTTTTCCATCGTTTATATCAAATAAAAAATCACCATTAAAAAAATTACTACTATTTTTTATAAGTTTTGCATTTAGATTTAGTTTCCCAAAACTATAAATAGGCTCACTTAAAAGTGCTAAAAGTTCATCTATATTTGCATTTTTAATATCTAAATCTAAGCTTTTTATATCTGTTTTATTTAGATTTATCTCATATTTTGTTGAGCTGTTTGCTATATTTGAAGTTCCTATTATTGTACTTAATCCATTTTTTGTAATTAAATCACCATTTGCTTGCAAAGAGCCTTTTAACTCTTTTTGTACAATATTATTAAAAATTGATAAATCTTTTATATCTATTTTATAGATAAATTCTGCTTTTAAATCAAATAAAGAGTTTATTTTTCCATCTATTTTTACTTTAGAACTATCATTTATATTTGCAACTAAATTTATATTATTTGTATCTATTATAAAAGTATCAAATTTTAGTTTGAAATCATTTTGTTTTTCATTAAAACTATTTTCGATATATTTAGAAATAGTGCTGTTTCCAATCTTTGTAAAAAAAAGCATATAAAATATTCCAAATATAGAAATAACAAAAATAAATATAATTAATATAAATTTTTTCATAAATCACTTCCCAAAGTTTAAATTGCTTTATCTTACTTTTAGTTTACTTAAAATATAATCTCAGCCATCAAAGTACTTTGTAGGGATACGCAAGCCGAACAGACTTTGAAAATATTTATAAGGATTTAAGATGAAAAAAATCGTTCTTTTAGTACTAGCATTCGCTGGTTTTGCATTTGCTGCAGATGCTGCAGTTGCAAATGAGACTTTAAAAGCATACTCTGTAGTTGCTGCTGGAATTGGACTTGGATTAGCTGCTCTTGGTGGAGCTATTGGTATGGGTAATACTGCTGCTGCAACTATTGCTGGAACTGCTAGAAACCCAGGTCTTGGTGGAAAATTAATGACTACAATGTTTATTGCATTAGCTATGATTGAAGCACAAGTTATTTATGCACTTGTTATTGCTATGATCGCACTTTATGCAAATCCATTTTTAGGGTAAGCTTTTAAATCTAACCAGATTTAATAAAAACAAAAAGGCTTGAGATTTTATCTCAAGCCTTTTTTATTTGTAGTAAAAATTATCATCTGGTAACTTCCCACCAATTATTTTACTATCATTTTCAAGTAATACACTAAAGAAAAACTCTAAATCTTTTTTACTATTTTGAGCATTTATATTTTCAAATTTAATATAATCAATTGAATCAGCTAAACCATTAACCTCCAACATAGGTAGTGTTTTAACTACAAGTTCACTAGCATCTTTTTGATTTGATTTATACCAGTTTATAGCTTTTTCATACTCTTCTAAGATTTTAGTAATCAACTGCTCTTTTCCTTTTGTTTCACCAATGATTGCTAATCCTGCTTGTGGAATTTTTGGTTCAACTTCAAATAATCTTCCCCAATCTTTTTGTAAATCAACACTTCTATATAAATCAGGGGCTATTAACTTAACAGGAAAAGAGCCTGTTTTTCGTAGCGCAATAGAAATTGCAGGTTCTGCTAAAAGTGCATGATCTGCTCTTCTTAAAATCAACATCTGCATAGCATCAATAGGAGTTGCAACATATGTTAATTTAAAATCTTTTTTTATATTAAGATTTGCTTTTTTTATAAGTGCTTGAAAGATAATATCAGGCATATCAGCTCTAAATGGAACAATAATTTCTTTATTTTTAAAATCTTCTATGTTTTTTAAATTTTTATCACGACTAACAAGTCCCAAAATTCCCCAAGTTGAAACATTTAATAACTTCAAATCTATCCCTTTGTTGTATAAATTTGCAGCTACATTTGTAGGAAGAGCTATAAAATCAACCTCTTTTTTAAGTATCAATGCTCTTAGTTCATCAGGATTATTCCAAAGTTTAAACTCTATTTTTTTTCCAATATCTTTTAAAGCATTTTGTTCTATCATATAGAGTATTGGATGAGATACACTTGCTATTGGTCCTGCTATTACTATTGTATTCTCATCTTTTGCAAATAAGTTTAATAAAAGTGTAAATACTAAAACTATTTTTTTCATAAATAAATCCTTTTTATTTTTTTAACCTTTTATCCCATCAGCTCGAACTTGTAGTAGAAATGGGAAAAATATTTTCATATATATTATAAAAGGTATTGCCCAAATAATTGAAGATAGAATATATAAAGCCATACTATATTCAATGTAAAATGGAATAAAAGCTCTCATAAATGTTGCAATAATTATTAAAATTAAACCCAAAGTTAAAGCCCAATTTGTGAAAATTTTTCTTCCTGTATGAATCGTTGATACTATAATCATAATTACATAAAAAACCATTCCAAAACTTCCTGTTGTTAAAAAATGTCTAAAGTGGTTTGTGATATTTAACTCAAAAAGGTAGTTAAAACCTAAAAAGAAAAATCCAATAGCAGTTATAGAAATTGTAGAGATTATGTATAAAACAAAAGGTTTAAATAAAATATTATTATCTTTTAAAACAAAATCGTTTAAAAGAGCAAAAGTAGCTGAACCACAAGCAAAACAAATATAAGCTAAAGTTGAATTATTTGGAAAAAAGAGTTCAACAAAACCATATAAAAGTAGACAAAATATAGCAAGGTTGTATCTAAAAGATTTTGCTAAAAATATTTCACTTATATTTTCTTGATTTAATAACTCATTTATTGACTCCATACTAACTCTTCTTAAAGCCAATAAAATTAAAACCAAAAATAAAATCATAGATAAAAGAAGAATCTTATATGAATCTATATTTAAAATTTTTGATTCGCTTAAAAAAAAGATAGCTTGAATAATAACTATTGAAACCATAGAGTATGCAAGAGAAGTATGCCTTTTATTTCTATCACGAAAAGCTGGAATTGCTGCAAGATATGAGATATAAGCTGTTAAACTAATATTTATAAATCCTGTAAAAAATATTCCAAAATAGTCCATAAACCAAAAGCTAAATCTTCCCAAAATCCACCAAAAAACTATAAAAGCTAAATGTTTTCCAACTATTGGAATAACTCCAGGAAAAAGTTCAGGTAAACCAGTTAGAAAAAATGCCACTATCATAGCAGTTCCAACTCCGAAAATCATCTCATAAATATGCCAATTTAAACTATTTTCAATTGGTAAGTTTATGTAACCTGCGAAAACAAAAGCCCATAAAATAATGCTTAATACAATATATGGAGCAAGAAGAAGAAAAATAGGGCGAAATCCATATGCCAAATATATTGGGAAATCACCTTTTGGATAGTTTAAATAGTGAGAACTGCTCATTTTAACTCCAATTCAAAGCTAGAGATAATATCTTTATCTTTTAAAATCTCTGCAGTTTTACTATATACAAATTCATCATCTCTTTTTTCTCTTGCTTCATTTATAGTAAATATTTTTTTGATGTGACCAATTGGCTGTGCTTTTAGAACAATTATTTTATCACTCAGTTTTATAGCTTCCATCAAATCGTGCGTAATAAAAAGGATACTCAAATTATTATTTTCTATATTTTTTATTAATAAATTTTGAAGCTCTTTTTTAAGACCTATATCTAAAGCTGAAAATGGTTCATCTAAAAAAAGCAAACTAGGATTTACAACCAAAGCTCTAGCAAATGATACTCTTTGTTTCATTCCACCACTTAAATCTTTTGGAAATTTAGAAAAATCACTCTCTTGTAAGCCAAATAAAATTGCAATATCTTTTGCTTTTTGTTCTGCTATGTTTGTTTTTTCACCTTTTGCTTTAAGAGCTAAAGAAATATTGTCAATCACATTTTTCCAAGGCAAAAGTCGTGGTTCTTGAAAAGCAAAAGTAGAGGATAAAAAACTATTTTTTATCCTTCCTGTATCAAGTTTTAAAAGTTTTGAACAAAGATGAAGCAGGGTAGTTTTACCACCACCACTAGGTCCAACTATAGATACCACTTCCCCTTTTTTTAAAGTAAAGTTTATATCTTTTAAAATCTCTTTAAAACCAAAAGAGAAATTAACATTTTCTACAATAAGCTCTTCTATAAAGTTTTTATTACTTATTTTCTCCATAGTTCAAGCTCCTTTTTAATTGGTTCTAAAACTATATATTCTATTAAAAGTAGAGCCCCTATCATAATAGCAACAATAGCCAAAGCTGTTGATGTTTCAAGCTGGCTTCTTGCTATTGCTAAACTTGAACCTAATCCATCACTTGTTGCTAATAGTTCTGCCATAATTACTATTTTCCAAGACATTCCTAATGCACTTATATATGCTGGAAAGATGTATGAAAAAATATGAGGAAAATATATATCAAAAAGTTTCATAGAAAATGGTAAATTAAAGCTATCAGCCATCTGCTTTAAATCACCTTCAATAGTTCTAGTTCCTTGTAAAGCACCTACGAATACAATAGGAAAAGATGCAATAAATACTGTAAAAATAACTGTTGTGTCACCCATACCAAACCAAATCATGGCTAGAACTATCCAAGCAATTGGTGGCATTCCAAAAAGAATTGTGACTATTGGACGGCTCATAATAGATGCAGTTATAAAAAGTCCTGCAAGAAGTCCTAAAATAGAGCCAATCAAAATTGCTAAACCAAAACCACTTAATGCTCTTTTTAGAGTTATCATAATCTCATTTTGCATAGAGCTATCCTGTAATATAGAGCTCATTGCTATAAATGTATCTTTTGGGCTAGGAAGAATTAAATCTCCATAAATTTGGTGTCCAAAATCCCACAAAGCAAAAAATAGAAATATCGAAGCAATAGATGCCCATCCTCCCCAAAGATAAGATGGAAAATCTTTTAATATTTTTATAAAGAATTTCATTTTATTTCCATAATTTAATATAATTGGAATTATATTATAAAATGATATTAATTATCATTGAGTTTGGTCAAGAGAATAGCTAGTTTCTTTAAAATAGCTTAAGTTTTTTTAAACAAAATAGTAATTTATCAAAAATTTATCTATAGTGACACAACATTTACATAATTTTTGGATAAACTTGAAATCAAACTTTCAATTTTAGGAGTATTTATGAAAAAAAGTATATTTGGAATAGCTGCAGCTGCAATACTTGCAACTTCAAGCTTTGGTGCTGACTATGTTATGAAGATTAGTCACGTTGTAAGTTCTAGTACGCCAAAAGGTATGGCTGCTGATTTCTTAGAAAAAAGAATTGAGGAGTTAACTGCTGGAAAAATTGATGTTCAAGTTTTCCCAAATTCACAACTTTATGGTGATTCAGATGAGATGAAAGCTTTGGCTATGAACAATGTTCAATTAATTATGCCAAGTTTATCAAAATTCCCATCGATTGTTCCACAAATTCAACTTTTTGATTTACCATTTTTATTTAGAGACAAAGAGCACTTATATAAAGTTATGGATGGAGAAGTTGGTGCAAAACTTAAATCTTATGTAGATGCAAAAAAACAGATGATAGCATTTGATTATTGGGATGCTGGATTTAAACACTTCTCAAGTAGCAAAAAAGCTATTATAAATCCTGAAGATGCTAAAGGTCAAAAATTTAGAATTCAATCTTCAAAAGTTTTAGAAGCTCAGTTTAAAGCTGTTGGTGGAAATCCACAAATTTTACCATTCTCTGAAGTTTATTCAGCACTTCAACAAGGTGTTGTTGATGCAACTGAAAATCCTCTATCAAATTTTTATACAAAAAAATTTAATGAAGTTCAATCTAGTCTTACTTTAAGTAGCCATGGATATTTAGGTTATTTAGTTGTAATGAATCAACAATTCTGGGATAAATTACCAAAAGATTTACAAGATAAAGTATCACAAGCTATGAAAGAAGCAACAGAGTTTGAAAGAAAAGCAACTGCAGAAGATGATGCAAAAATTATGGCTGATTTAAAAAAATATGCAGCTGAGTCAAAAAAACTTGAGATTTTTGAATTAAATGATGCACAAAAAGCTGAATGGAGAAAAGTTATGGAAGGTATTTATCCACAATTTTATGATGTAATTGGTGAAGATTTAATCAAAAAAGCAATTGATACAAAATAAGTAAAGCGGAAAAATGAGTAAATTTTTTAAAATTATTGATTTAATAGTTGGTACAATAAACCAAACAATAGCAGTCTATGGAATGGTATTGGGTGTTTTATTGGCATTTGTTAATGTTGTTCTAAGATATGTCTTTGATATGAGTCTTCCTTGGGCAGCTGAACTTACAAACTATTTATTTATATGGTCGGCACTTTTTGGTGCTGCCTATGGGTTTAAGCAAGGTGCTCACATCTCTATTACTTTGTTAATAGAGAAGTTTTCACCTTCTGTTATGAAAATGTTTTTGCTTTTTGCAAATTTACTTTCTATTATTTATCTTCTTCTGATTTCATATTTTGGATATAAATTAATTTTGATGTTAATGGATTTTGGAGAAATCAACGTAGATTTACAAGTTCCACTTTGGATTCCTCAATTAGTTATTCCTATTGCATTTTTTTTAGCTGCATATAGAGTTGCTGAAAAACTTGTAGAACTTTATAAAACAGATGCTCAGAATATCAAACTATTTAGTGAACATGAAGCTATAATAGAAGAGATTAAAGGAGAAAATAAATAATGGTTATTGCAACACTTTTTATTTTACTTTTTGGTTTGATGTTAGTAGGAGTTCCTGTAGCTGTTGCTTTAGGAGCTAGTACATTAGTTTCTGCATTTTTATTTACAAACAACGATTTAATGGGAATTTCATCATATATTTTTGATGGATTAAATAAATATACACTTATGGCAATTCCTATGTTCGTTTTAGCTGGTTCTTTACTTTCAAGAGGAAGTGCTGCTACAAGAATTATAAATTTTGCTAAAAGTTTAGTTGGTCATCTTCCAGGAGGACTTCCAATTGCTGCTATTTTAGCTTCTATTATTTTTGCTGCTATTAGTGGAAGTTCTCCTGCTACTGTTGCTGCTATTGGTTCTGTTATGTATGGTGCTATTAAAAGTGCTGGATATAATGAGCAATTTGCTATTGGTACAATTACAACTTCTGGAACATTAGGAATTTTAATTCCACCATCTGTTGTGTTTATTGTATATGGTGTTAGTGCTGATCAATCTATTGGAAAACTATTTATGGCTGGGGTAATTCCTGGACTTATGATAGGTGGTATGATGATGCTAGCTACATATATACTAGCTAAAAGAAGTGGGTTTAAAGCTGAAAAGATGGCTAGTTTGTCTGAAATATTTAAAGCTTTTAAAGACTCTTTTTGGGCATTATTAATTATTTTTGTAGTTATTGGTGGAATTTACGGTGGTATTTTTACTCCAACAGAAGCTGGAGCAGTTAGTGTTATGTATGCATTTTTTATATCTTTCTTTGTTTATAAAGATATAAAACTAAAAGATTTATATAAAATTACACTAGATTCTGCACAAACAAGCTCGATGATTTTCTTTATCATTGCAAATGCTATGATTTTTGCACACTTCTTAACAGATGAGCAAATTCCTCAACAAATTACTCAAATGATAATAGATGCAAATGTAAGCCCTTTAATGTTCCTACTTATTGTAAATATTTTACTTCTAATTATGGGACAATTTATGGAGCCTAGTTCAGTTGTTATGATTACAGTTCCACTTCTTCTTCCTATTGGAATGGCTCTTGGAATTGATCCAATTCACTTGGGAGTTATAATGGTTGTAAATATGGAAATAGGTATGTTTACACCACCTGTTGGACTTAATTTATTTGTCGCAAGTGGAATAACTGGATTATCCATGGGACAAGTTATAAAAGCTTCTATTCCTATGACTTTAGTTTTACTTTTTGGATTGGTTTTAATTACTTATATACCAGCTATATCTCTATGGCTTCCAAATTTGATGTTTGGTTACTAAAAAGTTTAGAAAATATTAAAAATTGAAAATAGAAAACTGAAAATAAATTTTTCAGTTTTCTTATAACTTTATTGTAAACCTAGCTTTATCTTCTATATTTTCTACAAATAATTTACCTTTCATACTTTTTTCTAAAATCATTTTTGACATATAAAGCCCAATTCCAGTACCTTGGCTTTGAGGTTTAGTGGTAAAATATGCTTCAAATATTTTATTTATTGGTTCTGTTTTAATTCCACCTGCATTATCAGTTATAGATAAATATATATTTTTTTCATCAACTTTTGCTTCAATTTTGATATATGGACTCTTTATATTGTTTTCTACTAAAGCATCTTTTGCATTTTTTAAAATATTTAAAATTACTTGTTGAAGTTCATTCAAATAGCTGTTTAAAACTATATTTTTATCAATATCACACACTATTTCTATATTATTATTTTTAAACATATTTGAACTAATTAATAATATATTTTCTATAAGTTCATGCAGATAAAATCTCTCTTTCTCTTTTTTTGGTGAAAAAAATCCTCTAAAATCATCAATAGTATGAGACATGTATTCTAAAACTTGTGTTGCATCCTCTATTTTATTCTCCATAATTTTACTATCTAGGGTTTTTGTATCGAATTTTAATTTTATAAACATTAGGATAGAAGATAACTCTGTTAATGGTTGTCTCCATTGATGAGCAATATTTGAAATCATCTCTTCAAGAGATTTATTTAAAACTTTTAACTCTTTTTCGTTTTCAATAACTTGTTTTTTGTAGTTTTTTAAAATTTTATAAATTTTATTTGAAATAAGAGCTAGAGTTATAATAGCAATAATCAAAAAAATCACAAACAGAATAATATTTTGAATAATTTGTTTTCTTATCTCCTCTTTTAACTCATCTTTTTTTAAGTTTAACTCATTTTCTATATCATCTATATAAACTCCAGCTGCTATTATCCAGTTGAAATGTGGGTAATATTTAAAATATGATAGCTTATATTGAAGAGCTTTACTATCAGGTTTTTTATATGAATATCTTGTATAAGACTCTCCATATTTTTTAATATTCTCTAAAAACTCTTCTCTAAATTTTTTACCATTTCCATCTTCTTCATTTGTTGAAATATCTTTACCAAATAAATCAGGTCTATTTGGATTTACTAACATCTTTGCAAAATTATCTCCACCCTCAAAATTTAAAACTTCGTAAACAAATATATAGTTACTACTATTTTCTTCAAATGTAAGATTATTTAAAAAATTAATTGTATATTTTTTTATTTCGTCTTGACTTAGGTTCAAGTTTTTAATATTGTAGTCTAGAATATCCATTACCATTGTTATTTTCATCTTTAATGAATTTTCTATCTCAATATAATAATCACTCTTATATTTTAATAGTTGTTTTTCAAAATTATCTTGTGTATTTTTTACATAAAAAAATGATATTGCCAAAATCATAGATGAACTTATTGCAATATATATAAATAGTATAGTTTTTAGTAGATTTTTTTCTATATTATTATTCAAAATTACCTCTTTAATTAAACAGTTTGCTATAATATCATATCTTTACTAATATGGATTTTTATCAAATATGAATAATTTACTAAAAAAACTTAAAGCATTTACAATCTTATATGTTGAAGATGATAGAGGAATAAGAGAAAATTTTGAAGAGATTTTAAAACACTATTTCAAAGAAGTTTTTGTTGCAAAAAATTCTAAAGAGGCTTATGAAAAGTATCTTTTAGAAAAACCAGATTTATTAATGACTGATATAAAGATGGAAAATGAATCAGGTATTGATTTAATAAAAAAGATTAGAGAAAATGATAAAGATATAAAAGTAGTAATAACTTCTGCATATACAAATTTGGATTATCTTTTAGAGGCAACTGAACTTAATTTAATAAAATATATAGTAAAGCCTATTACAAATGCAAAATTAATTGAGGCATTTGAATCTTTTTTAAAATCAAATACTAATCAGAAAATATATATGCTAAAAGATAATTGGTATTTTAATACTCAAAAATCTATTATCTCAAATGATAAAGAAGAGTTTGTTTTAACCAAAAAAGAGATTTTATTTTTGGAACTTTTAATATCAAAAAAGTCAGTTATTTCATATGAGGAGATTTTTAATCATATATGTGATGATAATATTCTAATGAGCCAAAATGCAATGAGGCAATTTATAAAAAATTTTAGAAAGAAATTACCTTTGAACTATTTAAAAAATATTCAAGGTGTTGGTTATTATATAGAAACTTAAAACTTTTAAATCTTTAATTCACAAACAACTTGAGCATGATCACTTTGTTTTAGTGTTCCATTTCTATTTTTTTGTAAATGTTCATCAAAAACTTTATGATTTTTTACACAATTTTCTAAATCTTTTGATACAAATATAAAATCAAGTGTATTTCCATGTCCTACAAAATAGCTTGTAGGTGTTCTTTTGAACCCTTTAAACTCAGGGTGTGGATTGTAAACTTTTTTTGGAGCAATATCATAGCTATCAAAAAGTATAAAATCATCTTTTTTTAACTCATTTTTATAAAATCTCTTATTTGTTAAAGCATCAATAGTTATTGAAAACTCTCTATCATTTAAGTCGCAAAGTAAAATTGAAGGAAGTATTTGCTTTTTTATATCAAAGTGAAGTGCTTTTGCTTCATTAAGTCTTTGTTTAAGTGATAAAGAATAGTTGTTTTTTAGTGCTATATCAAGTTTTGATTTTTTCTCTTCAAGAGTAGAATCTTTTGTAAATTTATACTCAAACTCATTTAATCTATTTGATTTTAAATGTGCTACATATACATTTATATCTAAATCATTTTTTAAAGATATTGTGGCTTTTATAGGTTCTCTAGCAAAAGTAAAATTCTCATTTTTTGAAACTTTTTTAATCTCTTTTATTGGAAATTTACTTGCTAAGGCTACGGTTGTTGTTTTAAAAACTCTATTTTTCTCATCTAATTTTGCTTCATCAACTACAACAAACTCTTTAAATCCACACTCTAAAACTAACTCTTTTAACTCTTCTTGTGAAAAAACCTCTTGAAAACCAACTATATCGCAATCCATTTTTTGTAGTTGCTCTTTTATCCAATTTTTTTTCTCTTCCCAATCATCTTTTTTAAACTTTTCCTTTTTTGTGTAAAATGAAAACTCAGGTGAACAAAATTGAAAAAGATTAAAAGTAGCAGTTTTTATTATCATCTATTTTATAACCACACAGTTTCTTCCACTTCTTTTAGCTTCATACAGATTATCATCAGCTTCTTTATATAACTCTTCACTACTATTTATCTCAATTGCATTTTTACAAACTACTCCTAGAGAAATTGTTACATATTTTGAAGCTTTATTTCCACTATGTTCTATTTTTAGATTTTCTATATCATCTTTAATAGAGTTTGCATAGTTCAAAACTTTATCTTTTTCAATATGAGTAATTATTACAAACTCTTCTCCACCAACTCTAAATGCAAAATCATCAGCTCTATTTGTTTTGTTTTTTAAAACATTTGCTACACTTTTTATTACAATATCGCCTTCTTGGTGACCATAAGTGTCGTTATATTGTTTAAAAAAGTCAATATCTAAAATAATTAAACAAAGCTCTTTTTTATCTCTTTTTGCTCTATTTATCTCCTCTTCTATTTTTATATTAAAAAATCTTCTATTGTATATTTTTGTTAATTCATCTGTTATTGAAAGCTCTTCAATATGCTTTTTATTTGTTATATCTGATTTTATTGATGTAAAACCTATAATCTCATTATTTTTTAAAATAGGAGTTATGATGGCATAAGTCCAATAAATATCACCATTCTTAGCAAGATTTCTAATTTCACCTCTCCACTCTTTTTTACTTAAAAGAGTATTCCACATCTCTTTATAAAAACTAGCAGGAGTATTTGGGTGTCTTACGATATTATGCGATTTTCCTATAAGTTCATCTTTTTTATATCCTGAAATTTCGCAAAATGCTTCACTAACTTCAGTTATAACTCCTTGTATATTTGTAGATGAAATTATTACATTTTGATTAACAATATTTATATAATCTTGAAGTTTTTTTTCAACCATGTTTTTATTTTCAAGAGTCTTATTTAAACTATTTGCAAGAATTATAAACTCTTTGAAAGTTAGACTATTTGTATCTATCTTTTCATTTTTTAAAGCCGCTTTGCTAAAAGATTGAATTAGATTTTTTATATTTTTATTTATAAAATCTCCTATATACTTTGATATAAAATAGATAGCTAGTAAAATAAATAAAAATATAATAGGTATAGAAATAATTTGCTCATTTATATGTTCCTTAAAAATCTCCTCTTTTCTTTGCAACTCTTTTTCAATTTCATCCAAATAGACTCCACAACCAATTATCCAACCATACTCATCAAATTTTTTTATAAAAGAAATTTTTTCAAACTCTTCATCGCTATTTGGCTTTTTAAACTTATATTCAAAAAAATCACCATTTGGGTTTTTAGAAATTTCTAATTGCTGCTTAAATAGCTCAGGGTATAGATGAGGTTTTGGTTCAACTTTTTTGCCTTCAAAAATTAGAGTATATCCATCTGTAGTATTTAAAAAAGAGTAACTATTATTTTCATATTTTAGAGTATCTAGCCAATTTATTATCTCTTCTTGATTATTTTTAGTTAATTCATCTATATATTCACCAGTTCCAATATGCCAATCAAAAGGTTCAAAAAGTTTTATATAAGATATTTTTGAATAATTATTTTTATCACTTGAGTTTGGTTTTATAAATTTATTAGTTACAAATCCCTCTTTTTGCTCTTTGGCTATTTTTGCTTGAATTTGTATTATAGGTTGATTATTTAAATCTTTTAAATCCCAAACATCAACATAGGTATCAAGAGTTATTTTATTATCAAACAAAATAGCTTGACCTTTGTTGCTATTTATAAAAAAATAACTATCGTTGTCTTTAAACTTTAAATCATTTATAGAAGTAGCAATTAAATACTTTATCTCATCTTCAGTTTTTGTTTTTTTATTAGTTTCATAAATATCCATAGCCAATGCATAAGCTTGATTTACTCTATCTTTTAATCTATCCTCTACAGTTTTTCTTAATAACTCTTCTTTATATTTAATTAATCCATAAATCATTAAAACTTCATTTTTTACCTCTTTCTTTTTTTGCTCTGTAAACTCTTTTTTACAGTTATTTAGGTCGTGTTTAAAATTTAGATATTGAAAAATAATAGAGATTAAAAATGCTAATGTAAAAGATGTAAATGTAGTAATAAATATAAATTTTGTTATAAAATTTGATAATTTCAAATTGCCCCCAATTTTTTATTTGTAAATTTAATAATTATATCATAACAAAAATTTTCTTTGTTATATCTGTTAAGTTTGCGTTAATATAAAATTTAAATATGATTAAGAAATTTGTGTAATAATTTCATATATCAAAAAAAAGGATTTCAAATGAGAAAAATTGTATCAAGTTTAGCATTAGCTTCAATCTTAGTAAGTGGTTTGTACGCACAACAAGGTGGGGCAAATTGTGATTTTAGAAAAGATGGTAAAAATTCTCCTATAAATCAAAAAGATGGTAAAAAAATGTCAAAACAAAATTATGGTATTTTAGGAATGTTTTATGAACTAAATTTAACAGCAGATCAAAAAACAAAAATTGATAACATAATTAATGAAAGTAAAAAAAATCAAGAGCTTCCTTGTGATGCATTTACTAAAGATAGTTTTGATAAAGATAAATTTATTAAAATTATGAAAGATAAAAGAGAGAAAAATCAAGAGTTACATGCAGATGTGATTGATAAAGCTTATAAAGTTTTAGATTCAAAACAAAAAGAGCAATTAAGAACTCTACTTGATTTAAGAAAAGAGAAGATGAAACAAAGATTTGAAGACTAAAAATTAAAAACTAGAAAATAAGGAGTCTCTTTGATAAAAATTGCAATGATAGAAGATGATTTAGAGTTAGCAGAGGTTTTATCTTTGTATCTAAAGCAGTTTAATATTGAAGTAGTAAATTTTGAAGAGCCATTTTTGGCTCTTTCTAGTTTGAAACTACAAAAGTTTGATTTACTAATTTTAGATTTAACTCTTCCTGGAATGGATGGATTAGATGTTTGTAAAAGAGTTGTTGATGAGTTTAATATTCCAATAATAATTTCAAGTGCAAGAAGTGATATAAGTGATAAAGTTACAGCTTTGAAACTTGGTGCTGATGATTATTTACCAAAACCTTATGACCCAAGAGAGTTGGAAGTAAGAATAAGAACAATTTTACGAAGATTTAATAAATCCTATGAAAAAGAAGAGCCAAATATTAAAAAAACTTTTATTTTGGATGAAGAGAAAAAAGATATCACAAAAGATGGTATCTCTATAAAATTAACAGCAGCAGAGTTTGAGATTTTAAGCCTATTTATAAAAAGAGAAGGATTTATTGTAAGTCGTGATGATATTTTTGAAAACTCTGATATTTTAAATAGCGATTATGAAAGTAGTGGCTCTTTAGCAGTTATTATAAATAGAATAAGGCATAAAATAGAAGATAATCAAAAAGAGCCGAAATATCTTCAAACAATTAGAGGAATGGGATATAAATTTGTACAATGAATAAAAATTCAATAATATTTTCTACAACACTAAATTTTCTTATAACCTCTCTTTTATTGATAGTATCTTTTATATTTTTATTAAGTCATGAAAACTTCAAAAAAAATGAACAAATATTTGAAAGATATAAACCAATAATAAAAATGGTAAGTGGTAAGAAATTTTATTTTGATAAAGATTTTCATAAAAATTTATTAGATATGAATTATGAACTATTTGAAAGCAAAGAAGAGATAAAAAATATTTTAAGTAACAACAAGAAAATGATTTTTGCAAGATCAAATAAACATAATGAAACTTTTAAAATATTTGAAATAGATGGAAAAATCTATCTATTTTTTGAAAAATTAGATACTCAAATTTTAATAAAAGATTTAGAGAGCCAGAATCTTACAAATAGTTTTTATACTATTTTTGTATTTGTTTCTCTTTTAATTGTAATAACAATTTTGTATATAAATACTTTAAAAAAACTACTTCCACTAAAAGAGTTAAAAGATAAGGTTATAAATTTTGGTGATGAGAAGTTTGATTTTGAATTATCAAATAGTAGCAGTAAAGATGAGGTTACTCTTTTGGCAAACGAGTTCAAAAAAAGTGCCCAAAAGCTTAAAAATATAAAAGAGTCAAGAAATATTTTTATAAGAAATATTATGCATGAGCTTAAAACTCCAATTACAAAAGGAAAGTTTCTTTTACAGCTTGAAAAAAGCGATGAAAATATAGAAAAATTAAAGATGGTTTTTAACCGCTTAGAAAGCTTAATAAATGAATTTGCAACAATCGAAGAGCTTATTTCTCAAAATAGAGTTTTAGAAAAAAAGAGTTATTTTTTAGAAGATTTACTTGATAATGCAAAAGATATTTTGATGATAGATGATAATTGTGTTAAAAATTCATACGAAAATATTAAGTTAAATGTAAATTTTAAACTATTTTCAATAGCTATAAAAAACTTAATTGATAATGCAATAAAGTATTCAAATGATAAAAAAGTTGAAGTTTTAACACAAAATGAAGATATTTTATTTGTAAATAGTGGAAAAAAATTAGAAGGAGATTTTGAAAAATACCTTGAACCTTTTTATAGTAAATCCTCAAATGAGTCTTTTGGTTTAGGTCTTTATATTGTTTTTAATATTTTAAAGGCAAATGGATATAATTTGCTTTATAAATATGAAGATGGTAAAAATATTTTTATTATCAAAAAAGGATAAGAAATTTTCGATATAGCAATTATTGGAGCAGGTGCAAGTGGTTTGATGTTTGCTTCAAATTTGGATAAAAATAAATTTAAAAATATTTGCCTAATAGATTCAAATAGCAAAATAGGGCAAAAAATAAAGGTTTCAGGTGGAGCTAAATGTAATATCACAAATGAGTTTGTAAGTGATAAAAACTATTTAGGAGATAGAACTTTTGCAAAAGAGATTTTAAAGAATTTTTCAAAAGATGATTTATTAAAGTTTTTAAATAAAAATCAAGTTTTCCCAAAAATTAACCCTAAAATTGTAAAAGGAACATATTTTTGTAACTCTAGTCAAGATGTTATTGATATGTTTGCTTTAAAAACTTCACATATTAAAAAATATCTTGATACAAAAGTTTTAGATGTTGATTTTAATAATTTTTTTACAATTAAAACATCAAATGGAATAATAGAGTCAAAAAAAGTTGTAGTTGCTAGTGGTGGACTATCTTATAGCTCTTTAGGAGCTTCTAGTTTTGCATTTGATATAGCAAAAAAATTTGACCACACAATCAACAAATTAAACCCAGCACTTGTAGGATTTACAGTTCAAAAAGAGCAGTTTTGGTTTAAAGAGTTATCAGGATTATCTATATTTGTAAATATTTTAACAGATAGCAAAGATGGTAAAAAGTCAATTGAAGGAAATCTTCTTTTTGCTCATAAAGGATTTAGTGGACCAGCTGTTTTGACCTCCTCTTTATATTGGGAAAAAGGAAAAATCCAAATAGATTTTTTACCAAAAGATAAAATAGAAAAGTTTTTAATTGGAAATAGAAATATCTCAACTGCACTTCCTTTACCAAAAAGATTTATTCAAGAGTTTTTATCTTCTGTTGATTTAGAAGATAAAAGTTGTTCAAAACTAACACAGCAAGATTTAGAAAAATTAAAACTTCTAAAAAATTATGAATTAAGTCCTGCTGGAAATTTTGGATATACAAAAGCTGAGGTTACAAAAGGTGGAATTGATACAAATGAGATAAATCATAACTCTTTTGAAAGTTTAAAACAAAAAGATCTATATTTTATAGGAGAGTGTTTGGATTTAACAGGAGAACTTGGGGGCTTTAATTTCCAAATAGTATTTTCACAAGCATTTATTTGTGCAAATCACCTAAATAAGAATTAAGTTATTTTTAGATACTTTTCAAGCAATAATAATATAAAAGGGGATTGTTTTATGTTCTTTGGAAACAAAAAAAATGATAGTTTAATAGAGAGTTTAACAAATGAGATTTTAGAGCTTAAAAAGAAGCTTGAAGAAAAAGATAATGAATTAAAAAATTTCATTAATTCAAGCTCTTTAAAACTAGATGATATTGTTAAAAATAAAGATAAAGAGATTGAACTTTACAAAACTATCTCATCTTTTTCTCAAGAAGAGGGATTAGTTGTATTAGATGAAAATGATAAACTTTTTTTTGTAAATGACTTATCAAAATCGCATATACAAGATTTCTCAGCAATTATAAATGCTGTTAAATCAAATGAAGATAAAGTAATTCTTGAAGAGTGTGAAGCAAAAATCTCTGTAAAAAAATATAATAACTACAATATCGTATCTTTGGTAAAAACATCTATTCATGACAATAAAGAGGGTGGACTGCTAGAGAGACATAATAAAAATATGACAAGATCTTTGGGTGATACTCAAAATACATACTTAGAACTTTTAAAAGATCTTCAAGATATGCAAAAAGAGTCAAAAGAGACAGCACTTGGTTCAACTCAAGGATTAACTTTGACAAAAGAGGTTGTAATTGATACAGATAATTTATATAAAGAGATTGCAAGTGAAAATGAAGTTGTAGAATCTTTGGTTTCTAAAAGTAAGGATATTGCTCAAGTTATAAATATTATTCAAGAAATTGCGTTCCAAACAAATATTCTTTCACTTAATGCTGCTGTTGAAGCTGCAACTGCTGGAGAAGCTGGAAAAGGATTTGCTGTTGTTGCTCAAGAGGTGCGAAATCTTGCAAGTAGAAGTGCAGATGCTGCAAAACAGATAAAAGATGTTGTTACAACAATTCAAAAAGAGACTGAAAAGATAAAAGAGAGTTCTGATACTGTTACATCAGTTATTAGTGAGACAAAAGGAAGAATTGAGTCTTTAAGTAAATTAATGAATACATTCCAAAAAAATTCAAATAGAGCTGTTTTTGAAGTTGAAAGTATCTCAAATAAAATCTTTATAAATCTTGCTAAACTTGACCATGTTATTTATAAAAATAATTTATATCAACTAATTTTTGGTAACTCACATAACTTTAAACCAGTTGATCATACACAGTGTAGACTTGGGCAGTGGTATAATACAGGACTTGGAAAACAAGAGTTTAGTTTCACTCACTCTTATAAAGGCTTAGATAATCCACACTCAATTGTTCACAAAGAGGCAAATATTCTTGCAAATGAGTGTTCTGGACATGAGATATCTTGTTCAAAAGAGTTAATAGAAAATAAAATTGAACTTGTTGAAAAAGCAAGTGAGCAGGTATTTATATTCTTAGATAGAATTCTTGAAGAGAAAAATGAGCAAGTTATGAAAGAAGCTGCAAATAAACTATTTAATGAGGAGAGATAAAATGAGTAAAAAGTATTCAATTTTAGTAATTGATGATGAAATAGAAATTTTAGATATGTTAAGCAGATTTTTAAATAGAAATCCAAATTTTAGTGTTCAAACATTTTCCAATCCAGTTTCTGCTTTGAGTTCAATAAATAATAACACAAAATATGATTTAGTTTTACTTGATATTATGATGCCTCAAATGAATGGTTTGGATGTTTTGGAAAAATTAAAAGAGATAAATAGTGATCAAAAAGTTATTATGATGACTGCTTATTCAACTTTGGATAAGGTTTTAAAATCTCATAAAATAGGTGCAACAAACTATGTTATGAAACCTTTTAGTTCTCTTGATTCATTAGAAAAAAAGGTAATTGAAGTCCTAGAAGCATAAATATGGAAAATAAAAACCTAATTTTTAGGTATTTTTTATATTTTATTTTATCTTTTGCGCTCTCTATTTTTGTAATAAATTGGTTTAAAAATATTAGTTTAGAAGCTGTTTTAAATGACTATAAAAAAGAGAGTTTAAATAAGTACAATAGATATTATGATGAGTTGATTAAAACAAGTGATTTTATATACTTTAATGGATTTATCAAAAACAAAAAATTAATATCTATTTTGCAAAAAAGTGATGAGAATAAGATAAAAGATGAGCTTTATCTTGAGTTTGAGCCAGAGTTTTCATATTACAAAACTTTAGGAATATATGATATTAGTTTTTATACTGTAGATAGTAAGCCAATATTAAACTTTCAAGATATAAATTTTGATGACAATTTTAATCTAAATATTGCTAAAAAAGTTGTTGCTTCAAAAAAAGAGTTTGTTGATATAAAATATGGTGATAAAAATAGTACTATTGTGTTTTCAAAGCCAATTATTGATGAAAAACTAAATTTATTAGCAGTTGTAAATTTTGAGTTTAATTTTAATCAAATTTTAAATAAGTTAAATTCAAATTCAGATTTAATATTTGAAAAATTTGTTTCAAACTCTTCTGATATTGAAAAAGATAGACTTTTTATTTTAATTCCAATTTTTAAATTAGAAGATTCAAAAACTTTTTACTTAAAATCAAACTTATTAGAAAAAAATATAAAAATAGAAAAATTAAATGATTTTTATAACTTTTTAACTATATTTTTTGGCTTAAGTTTAGCACTTATTATTTTTTTGCTTTATAAATCAAAAAATCAAGATATTAAAAATAAACTTTTAAAAAATAGTTATGATGAACTATTTTCCCAAGTAGATAGATATGTATTGAAGCTTGACACTGATTTAGATGGAAAAATAACTTTTGTAACAAAAAGTTTTTGCGAAATGTCGGGATATTCTAAAGATGAGATTGTTGGTAAAAATGCAAATATTTTAAGACACCCTGATATGTCACAAAACTTCTATAAAAATCTTTGGAAAGAGTTAAGAGCAAAAAAAATATGGCAAGGTGAAGTAAAAAATATAGATAAATTTGGAAATACATATTGGGTTAAAACATCTTTATTTCCAAAATATAATGATAAAAAGCAACATATTGGATATTCATCTATTAGAACAGATATAACTGCAACAAAACAGCTTGAAAAAACAAATAGACTTTTAAAAGAAGATTTATCAAATAGATTAAATGATTTAAAAATTCAAGATGAAACAGCTTTGAACTCTTTAAAGGTTGCACTTATGTCAAAAATTTTGGATAGCTTTTCACACCAATGGAAAACACCAATATCAAAAATATATTTTGAGTTATTAAAACTAGAAAATATTAAAAAAGATTTAGACATCTTAAAAATAGAGGATGTAAAAAATAATATAGAGAGTGAGTTAAAAGAGTTATCAGATATGTTAAATGAGACAAAAACACTATTTTCTTCAAGACAAAATATGAGTTCAAATCTATTTGATATTGTAAAAAGTATATCAAGTAAATTTGATAATTCATTACTTGAGATAATATATGATTTTGATGAAAATATTAAAATTAATTTTGCACATAATGATTTGAAAAATATTATTATAAATATTCTTTCTACTGTCGTAGAGTTTGCAAAAAAATACTCTTTAGAGAGAGTTATTGTAAATATTTCACTGCAAATAGAAGAAAATTCAGATGAAATAGTTTTAAAAATAGAAGATAATATAAAAGATATAAGAAAAAAAGAGTTTTTTGAACAATTTTTGAATTTTGAAGATGAAAATAAGTTTGATTCAAAAATATATTTAGCAAAACTTTTGGCAGATAAAAATCAAGCTATATTTTTATGTAATATATTAGAAAATAGTACAAGTTATTATATAAAATTTAAAAAGGCAAAAATATTTTGAAGAGTTCATTTTATATAAAACTTTTTGGTGCATTTACTCTTTTTATTTTAATACTTCTATTTCTTATAAATATTGCTTTTAATAGTTTTTATTCAATGTATAGTAATAAAATTGAGGTAAAAAAAATTGAGTATATTTTAGATACACAAGCTCTAAAATTTGAAGATTACATAAAAAATTACAGTGATAAACTTCTATTAATAGAGCAAATTTTATCAAAAATGAATAATGAAAATGAGATAAAGAGTTTTGTAAATGATAGTTTATTTAAAGATTTGAATATTTTAACTTTTAGAGTTGTTGATTTTGATTCAAAAGAGATTTTAAAGTTAGTTAATAGAAATAAAGAGGATAACTACTTTTCTCAAAGATTAAAATCTATATTTATGGAGCCATATTTTAAAGAGTTGCAATCTTTAAATAAGTTTGACATTTTTAGTTATTGTGAAGATGAAGAGAATAATTTTTTAAATTTTGCAATTAGAGGTGAAAATAAGTTTTATATCTTAAAGGTTGATTTAAAAACTATTTTAGATGAAATTTCAAACTCTTATAATAAAAAAATATTAATTAAAGATATAAATGGCAATTTCTTGAATGAAGAGATGTCTCAAATTTCGCTCGATGAATATATTTATAAAAAAGTTTATATAAAAAATGATAAGTTTTATACTTTTTTGATGGATAAAACTATTGATGAAAAAAGTAATTTTATAAAGGATTATTATATAGCTATTGTTTTTGTAGTTTTTGTTTTAGCTTTAGTTTTGGCATCGGTTTTTGCATATATTATAAATAAAGAGAATAAAAAAATAGCAGATGAAAACAAAAAATTAAATTTTGATATAGTAGAAAACTCTCTTGTATTAAATGAAAATCAAAAAATTATGAATGAGCATATTATGTTTATTCAAATTGATAAAGATGGGATAATAAATGAAGTAAGTATTGCTTTTAGTGATTTTTTAGGATATTCAAGAAGTGAGCTTTTGGGGCATAGTTATAAACTTTTTGTATTTAAAGATATGAAACAAGTTTTCAAAAAAGCTGTCAAAAAAGAGTTAAATAAATCAACTTTTGAACTAAAAAATGTTCAAGGAAAAAGAAAAAATCTAGAGAGTTTTTGGGTAGATATTTTTGTTGAAGAGCAGATTGAAAATGATCAAACAATTGCTTATAATATAATATGTCAAGATGTAACCGATAAAAAAAGAATCTACAAGCTATATAAAGATTTAAATCTTAAAATTGAAGAGTATGATGCCATTTTTGAAAATGTTCAAAGTGGTATTGCATTATTAAATTTAGAAAATAAATTTGTAAAAGTTAATAACAAAATATCAGAACTTCTTGGATATTCAAAAGATGAAATACTTAAATTATCACCAATTGATATAATAAGTAGTAGTTCAAAAAAACTATTAGAAAATATGTTAAGAGATATTTCTGATTTTACAAAAATATTAAAAATTGAAATAATATTTATAAAAAAAGATAACACTCCTATACATCTTGAGTTATCTTTAATTTTACTTCCAAAAAAAGCTAGAATTATTTTTATAATAAACTCTTTAGAAGATAAAAGAGAGCTTCAAGAGTTAAATTCAAATCTTGAACAAAGAATAAAAAAAGAGATAGAAAAGAGTAAAGCAAAAGATAAAATCCATTATCAAGAGCAGTTAAAAAGTGCAAAATTGAGCTATATTGGTGTTTTATCTGCTGGAATTACACATGAAATAAATACACCTTTGACATATGTAAAAGGAAATTTAGAGCTTATGCATTATGATATTGAATCTCTTGATGATTCAGATATAAAAAATAGAATGTTGCAAGATAGTAAAAAAATAAAAGAGGGGTTAAATAGAATTGCAAATATAGTTGAAAGTATGAGAGAAATTTCTCATTCAAATGAGGGAGAAAAAAGAGATTTTAATGTATATGCCACTATACTTACAGCTTTGACTATGGCACATAATAGAGCAAAACATATTAGTAAAATATATTTAAATGGTGAAATTTTTGATATAAATAACATTGATAACAATAGATTTATTTTTATGAGTAATATTCAAAAACAAAGAATAGAGCAGATTTGGATTATTATTATAAATAATGCTCTTGATGAATTAGTAAAAATTGAAGATTATGAAAATAGAGAGCTTAAAATTGATATTTTAGAAGAGAAAAACAATATTCTTGTAAGATTTAAAGATAATGCTGGTGGCTTAAACAAAGAGATACTAAAAAAATTGTTTGAACCATTTACAAGTTCTAAAAATCAAGGTGGAATGGGAATAGGATTATCTATTGCCAAAAAAATAGTAGAAGAGCATAATGGTAGTATAAAAGCTTACAATGAAGATAATGGAGCACTTTTTGAAGTAAGGCTTAGAAAAATAAAAGAGGATAAGGTTTGAGAATAGGATTTATAGGTGATATAGTAGGTCGTCCAGGAAGAAAGATTATAAAAGATAGTTTAAAAAATATTAAAGAAGAGCATAAAATAGATTTTATAATAGCAAATGGTGAAAATGCAAGTCATGGTTTTGGGCTTACAATTGATAGTTCAAAAGAGCTATTTTCTAGTGGAATTGATTTAATTACAGGTGGTAATCATAGTTTTGATAAGAAAAAAGATGTTCAATATTTACATGAAAGTGGAAATGTTTTACGACCAGATAATTATCCAGAAGGTGTAGTTGGTAGTGGTTTTAAAATATGTGATATTAAAATTGAAGAAAGAGTTGAAAAATTAGCAGTTATAAATCTTATGGGACAATTTGCAATGCCTTTAGTTGAAAATCCATTTAACTGGGCTACAAAATTAATAAAAAATTTAGAGGAACAAAATATTAAAAATATTTTTGTAGATTTTCATGGTGAAGCAACTAGTGAAAAAAGAGTTATGCTTATGATGTTTAAAAACAGGGTTAGTGCAATTTGTGGAACACATACTCATGTAGGAACAGATGATTTACAAATTTTTGAAAATACTGCATATTTGACAGATATTGGATTAACTGGTTGTTATGACAATGTTATAGGAATGGATGAAAAAGCACCAATTAAAAGAGCAACAACAGGAATAGGTAGTCACTTTGAAGTTCCAAACTCTTGTAAATCAATACTTCAAATGATGGTTGTAGATATAGAAGATGGAAAAGCTATCAACTCTTATAAGATAAAAAAATATTGCAGTAGCAGTAAATTGCATATTAGTGATGCAATAATTATTTAATGATAGTTTAGATAAAATCAAAGAATATTTGTTTAAAAAAGGCTTATAAAATGATAATAATTCCTCAAACAAAAGGTGGAGTAGGTAAATCTACTGTTGCTATGCAGGTTATTGCTCCATATTTGTATAAAAAACATGGTAAAAAAATCACTTATATAGAAATTGATGATGAAAATAATGATTCACAATCTTTTACAAGAACTGAAATAGTAAACAAAAGAATGCTAGGAACAAATAGAATTACAGACTTAGATGAACTTATATTGATGGATGATAAACATGAAGTTATTGTCGATGTTGGTGGAAATAAAACTTCAAGTTTAGTTCTAGATGAGATAAAAAAAGTTGGAAGTTTTGGAAATGTTAAGTGGATTATTCCTTTGGGAGATGGTGAACTTGATGGGAAAAATGCAATTGCAACTATGAAAAAAATTAGAAAAATAGAGAAAAATCCAGAAGATAATATTATTTTTGCACTCACACGTGCTATATCTATGGAAGAGGATTATTATAGTGAGCAGTTTATAAACTTCTTTGGACATAAATATCTTGACTCAAACTCGGTTATTTGTGATTTTGTAAAAAATCCAAAATATTTTCCAGTTAAAAATGATAAGATTATTACAATGAGCAGATATTTAGGAAGTACAGTTTGGGAAATGGCTTACAATAACACAGATTTTGCTAAAAAAGCTATTGAAGCAAAAGAGTTAGGAGATGTTGAAGCTGCTAGAAAATATCTATTTTTTAGAAGAATACAAACTGAAGCAAAAGATTATGTTTTAAATACTTTAAATAAAGTATTTTGTGATTTAGATAAATGGATAGAGATTAAAAAATGAGTGAAATGAGCTTTAAACAAGCAAAAGAGCTTGTTGAAAGAATGGAGTTTAGTGAAATTGCAATTAGAAAATCAATTGATAATTTAGAAAAAGCATCTTGCAGTTTTCAAGAGAGTTTAAAACTTCAAGAAGATATTGTAAATAGGCTTCCTTATTCTGATAAAAAATTATCAATTATGAAAGTGGCAGTTGCTTTAAATATTGGTTTAATTATTGGTATTTTTATAGGAAAATATCTTTTATAATTTATTAGAAAAAACATTTATAAAATAGGAAAAATTTATATGGAAAAACAAGAAAAAATAGTATCAATGTTTAATAATATTGCACCAACTTATGATAAAGCAAATAGAGTTTTATCAATGGGAATAGATAAAAGTTGGAGAGATAAAGCTTGTAATAAAACTTTTGAATTATATGGTAAAAAAGAGATAGAAAAAATTGTTGATGTTGCTTGTGGAACTGGTGATATGATAATTTTTTGGAAACAAAATGCAAATAAAAAAGGAATTACTCTAAAAAATATTGTTGGAATAGATCCAAGTGTTGGTATGATGGAAGTTGGAAAGAAAAAACTTCCAGAAGTTCAATTTATAGAAGCTTTTGCAACATCTATGCCACTTGAAAATGAGAGTGTTGATATAGTATCAATCTCTTATGGAATTAGAAATGTAGTACAAAGAGAAGAGGCTTTTGTAGAGTTTGCAAGAGTTCTTAAAAAAGGTGGTTTAGTTGTAATTAGTGAATTTACAAAAAATCAAAAAGAGACACCAATTGATTATTTAACAGCATTTTATATGGATAAAATTTTACCAGTTGTTGGTGGAATAATATCAAAAAATAAAGAGGCTTATAGATATTTACCAGACTCTATTGATGAGTTTTTAACAACATCAAATTTACAAAAAGAGCTTAAAAATGCTGGATTAGAACCAATATACACAAAAGCTTTTTCTATGAAAATTTCTACACTAATAATTGCAAAAAAAATATAGATGAATCCAATTAGTGTAACTACTTTAAATACACAAATAAAATCTCTTTTAGAGACAACTTTTATGCAAGTTTTTGTTTCTGGAGAGATTTCAAATCTAGTGACTCATAGCTCTGGGCACATATATTTTTCGATCAAAGATGATAATTCAACAATATCTTGTGTAATGTTTAAAGGTAATACAAAATATCTGAAATTTGAGTTAGAAAATGGACAAAAAGTACAAATAACTGCAAATATAACTGTTTTTGTTCCAAGAGGAAATTATCAACTTCTTTGTACTAAAATTGAGCCAGATGGAATAGGAAGTTTGGCTTTAGCATATGAGCAACTTAAAACGAAACTTCAAGCAAAAGGTTATTTTGAACAAAGTATAAAAAAGCCTCTTCCAAAATATCCAAAAAAAATTGCAATTGTAACAAGTGCTACAGGTGCTGCTATAGAAGATATGAAAAAAGTTGCAAGTTCTAGATGGAATTTAGTTGAGTTAATACTTATTCCAACTCTTGTTCAAGGAAATGGAAGTATTGAAGATATTGCAAAAAATATAAAATTTGCTGATAGTTTAAATTGTGATATTATGATTGTTGGAAGAGGTGGAGGAAGTATTGAAGATTTATGGTCTTTTAATAGTGAACTTGTAGCAGATGCAATTTTTAACTCAAATACACCAATAATTTCTGCTGTTGGACATGAAATAGATTATTTAATAAGTGATTTTGTAGCAGATCTTAGAGCTGCAACTCCATCAAATGCTATGGAAATAGCACTTCCTAGTCAAAGTGAACATCTTTTATATATAGATAGTTTAATTGAAAATTTTCAAAAAGTTTTAAAAACAACTTTTGAAAAAAAAGAGCAAGAGCTTAAAAACTTAAAAGCAAGTTTTGAGCAAAATTCAATAAATTCTAAACTATTTTTTGTAGAGTCACAAATAAAACTTTTAAAAGAGCAGTTTTTTCAAACTTTAAATCAAAAGTTTCAAATTGCTTCTAATATTTTGGAGAGTTTAAAATCAAATTATCTTTTAAATAATCCAGAAAATAGACAAAAAGATGGTTTAGTTGAATTGAGTAAAAATAAGAAGCTTATAAATTTGGATTTAGTAAAAGTAGATGATATTGTAGAGCTACAATCCATTGATATAATTGCAGAGTGTAAAATAATTAGTTTAAGTAAACAAAAGGTAAAATAACAGCAATTTTGCTTACGAAAATATTGAAATAAGGGGATTAAAATGGAACATAATCATGAAAAAAGCGCTACTCCAAATATAACTGAGTTTATGACATTCGAATTGGGGAAAATGAAATATGCTATTGAGTTACCAAAAATAAAAGAGATATTGACTTATCCAGATAATATTACTATTTTACCAAATACTTCTGATTGGGTAAAAGGTTTAATTAATTCAAGAGGAGAAGTTGTTCCTATTTTAGATATTAGAATTAAGTTTAATACAGGTCCAGCTCTTTATGATGTTAATACTTCTATTATTATAGTAATTACAGAAGATAAAAGAATGGTTGGAATTGTAGTTGATTTAGTTGATGATACACAAAAAATAGATACTTCAATGTTAGCTTCAGTTTCTGAGATGGGTTCTGGAATTCCTGCTAGGTATTTAAAAGGTTATGTAAGAGTAGAAGATAATAAAATGCTAGTTATTATGGATATCGAAAAAGTTGTTTGTAAAGAAGAGCTAGAGGATTAATTTTATAATCCTCTATTTTTATTTTTTACTCTTCTATTGTAATTTTATTTATTTTAACATCTTCTAAAGGTTTATCACCACCACTTCTTCCATTTGTTTTTACATTTTCAATATCTTTTACAACATCTTTACCACTAATTACATATCCAAAAATTGTATGCATTCCATTTAACCAGTATGTTGGAGCTGTTGTTATAAAAAATTGACTTCCATTTGTATTTTTACCTCTATTTGCCATAGCTAAAATAAATGGTTTATCAAAAACTGCATTTGGTGCAAACTCATCTTCAAAACTTTTGTTCCAAATAGACTCTCCACCAGCACCAGTTCCAGTAGGATCACCACCTTGAATCATAAATCCTTTTATAACTCTGTGAAAGATTTGTCCATCATAGTAGCCTTTTTTTGCTAAACCAATAAAATTTTCAACAGCTTTTGGAGCTATTTTTGGTTTTAATTCTATTTTTACAATACCTTTAGATGTATCAAAAATAGCAATAGGATCTTTTTTTATATCTTCATTTGCAAATAAAAAAAGTGCAAAAGATAAAAAGAGAAATATAATCTTTTTCATAGTTCTTTCCTTTAATTTAGTTTTATAATAAATTAGTATAGTATAATAGCTTTGAAAAAATAATAAAGGATTTTCTAAATGACTTTTGAAATGTTATACAGCAAAATTCATAGAGCAACTGTTAGCGATGCAAATTTAAACTATGTTGGTTCAATTACTATTGATGAAGAGTTGATGAAAGCTAGTAATCTAAGAGTTGGGCAAAAAGTTGATGTTGTAAATATTAACAATGGAGAGAGATTTCAAACTTATGTAATAAAAGGTGAGTTTGGTAAAAAAGATATGTGTCTAAATGGTGCAGCTGCTAGAAAAGTATCTGTTGGAGATAAGATAATTGTAATAGCTTATGCAACATATAATGAAGAAGAGTTGAAAAATTATAAACCAACTGTTGTGTTAGTAGATGATAAAAACAATATTGAACTTATTACAAATGATTTAGTAGGTGGTAACTATGTTTGATGGTATTGATTTAAAAAACTTAAATCTTGGGGATATGATAAATAAATTCCAAGATATGGCTAAAGAGCAACAAGAAAAAAGTGCTCAAAACCTTTTTACAGCAAAAGCTGGTGGTGGAATGGTTGAAATTTCAATCAATGGTAATTCTGAAGTTGTTGATTTAAAAATTGATGACTCACTTCTTGAAGATAAAGACTCATTACAAATACTTTTAATCTCTTGTATGAATGATATTATAAAACAAAGTGAAGAGAATAAAAAAAGAATGGCTATGAATTTGATGGGAAATTTAGGTGGATTAGGGAATTTAGGTCAAAAATAGATGAAAGAACTTTTAGAAAAATTTGAGGATTATTTACTTAATAATCTACCAAAAATAGATACTTTTCACCCACATTTTGAAAATGCTATGCAAGATATGTTAAAAGCTGGTGGAAAAAGATTTAGACCGATGTTACTTTTAAGTGTTGTAAAATCAAAGAAACCTTTGCTTATAGAAAATGCTTTAAAAGTGGCACTTGCAGTTGAATTTTTGCATACTTATTCTTTAATTCATGATGATTTACCATCTATGGATAATTCTGACTTAAGAAGAGGTTTTACTACTTTACATAAAAAATATGATGAAGTAACAGCTATTTTAGTAGGAGATGCTCTAAATAGTGAGAGCTTTAATTTAATAGCAAATTCATCACTTCATAATGATGTAAAAATAGAACTTATTAAACTTTTGGGCGAAAATGGTGGATTAAATGGTATGATTATTGGTCAAGCAATAGATTGCCAATTTGAAAAGCAAAAATTGGAACTTGAAAAATTAGAGTTTTTACATATTCATAAAACGGCAAAGTTAATAGCTGCAAGTTTAAAAATGGGTGCTATTATTTCAAATTATGATGAAAATATACAAGAAGATTTATATAATTTTGGCTTAGATTTAGGTCTTCTTTTCCAAATTCAAGATGATATTATAGATGAACTTGAAAGCAGTGAAATTGCTGGAAAAACTACAAAAAATGATAGTTTTAAAAACTCTTTTGTAAATTTATTAGGACTTGAAGATGCTTTAAAAAGTGCAGATAAATTGGCTAAAAAGTGTTTAGAAACTATGAATAGTTTTGATAAGAATTTAAAAGATTCACTTTTTGAACTTCTAATAAATTATATAAATAGACATAAAAAATACAACTCTTAGTAGATTTGACTAAAGGTTTATTGACAAAAAAGAAAAAATTGTATAAAATTTGGCACTTAGAATTTGTAAGTGCTAAATTCTAAGCTACAAAAGAAAAATAATTACAACAAATAAAGGAAAGAAAATGAATTTTAAACCACTAGGTGAGAGAGTTCTTGTTGAAAGAACTGAGGTTGAGAACAAAACTGCAAGTGGAATTATAATTCCAGATAATGCTAAAGAAAAACCTCAAACTGCTAAAGTTATTGCAGTTGGAAGCAAAGTTGAAGATGTAAAAGTTGGAGATACAATTGTATTTGAACAATATAGAGGAACTGAAATAAAACTTGAAGGAAAAGATTATTTAGTTTTAAATGTTGAAAATATAATTGGTGTTATGTAATTAAAATTTACGTAAATAATTTTAGAGATTTGATAAATTAAGATTTATATAAAATAAAAAGGAAAATATTATGGCAAAAGAGATTATATTTAGTGATAATGCAAGAAATAGACTGTTTGCTGGAGTTGAAAAATTAGCAGATGCAGTTAAAGTTACTATGGGTCCACGAGGAAGAAATGTTTTATTACAAAAATCTTTTGGTGCGCCAACAATTACAAAAGATGGAGTAAGTGTTGCAAAAGAGATTGAACTTGCTGATACTTTAGAAAACATGGGAGCTCAACTTGTAAAAGAGGTTGCTAGTAAAACTGCTGATGAAGCTGGAGATGGAACAACAACAGCAACAGTTTTAGCTCACTCTATTTTTAAAGAGGGACTTAGAAATGTAACAGCTGGAGCAAACCCAATCTCTTTAAAAAGAGGAATGGATAAGGCTTGTGAAGCTATTTTAGGGGAGCTTAAAAAATCTTCAAAAGTTGTTGCAAATAAAACAGAAATAGAGCAAGTTGCAACAATTTCAGCAAACTCAGATAGTGCAATTGGAAAAATGATTGCTGAAGCTATGGAAAAAGTTGGAAAAGATGGTGTTATTACTGTTGAAGAGGCAAAAGGAATTTCGGATGAGCTAGATGTTGTAGAAGGAATGCAGTTTGATAGAGGATATTTAAGTCCATATTTTGTTACAAATCCTGAAAAAATGACAACAGAGTTTAACAATCCATTTATTCTACTTTATGATAAAAAAATATCTTCATTAAAAGAGATGTTACCTATTTTAGAAGGTGTTAATAAATCTGGAAGACCTCTTTTAATAATTGCAGAAGATGTTGATGGTGAAGCATTAGCAACTTTGGTTGTAAATAGATTAAGAGGTGCATTACAAATTGCTGCTGTTAAAGCTCCAGGATTTGGTGATAGAAGAAAAGCTATGCTTGAAGATATTGCTGTATTAACTGGTGGAACTGTTGTATCTGAAGAGATGGGAATGAAACTTGAAACTACAGATTTAAGCGCACTTGGAACTGCTTCAAAAATTGTAATTGATAAAGATAATACAACTATTGTTGATGGAAGTGGAAGTAAAGACTCAGTTCTTGCAAGAGTAAACCAAATTAAAGCAGAAATTGCAAATACAACAAGTGATTATGATAGAGAAAAATTACAAGAGAGACTTGCAAAATTAAGTGGTGGAGTTGCTGTAATTAAAGTTGGAGCTGCAACAGAGACTGAAATGAAAGAGAAAAAAGATAGAGTTGATGATGCTTTAAGTGCAACAAGAGCTGCTGTTGAAGAGGGAATTGTAATTGGTGGAGGAGCTGCATTAATTAGAGCTGCTGCTAAAGTTAAATTAGACCTTTGTGGTGATGAGCAAATTGGAGCTGCTATTGTTTTAAGAGCTATTAAAGCACCATTAAAACAGATTGCTTTAAATGCTGGATATGATGCTGGAGTTGTTGCAAATGAGGTTGAAAAATCTTCAAATGAGAACTTAGGATTTAATGCTGCAACTGGTGAGTATGTAGATATGTTTGAGGCTGGAATTGTTGATCCTGCAAAGGTTGAAAGAGTTGCAATGCAAAATGCTGTTTCAGTAGCATCACTACTTTTAACAACAGAAGCAACTGTTACAGATATTAAAGAAGATAGACCTAGTATGCCTGATATGAGCGGAATGGGTGGTATGGGCGGAATGCCAGGAATGATGTAATAATTTAGTTTTTATAAATTAAAAAACTATAATCTTTTTTAAAAGAGAGTAATTTTTACTCTCTTTTTTTATTATTTAAAATCAAAAAATTATTAAACTTACTCTAAATAAACTATTTTTTAAAACTCTTTTTAGCCATATAATAATTATTTTTCAACATAAATAAAATTATTTTTTCTAGTAAAATAAAATTCAAATAATTTAGATATAATAAAAAAAGTGATTTTATATACTAGGTTAGAATCCATAATTTTAGAATAAAAAAGGTATTAGATGAGAAGATTTTACTATTTTATAGTATTGTTTTTTATTTTTAATATTTATTTATTTGCACAAAGTGATAGATCATTTGTAGTAATAGATGCTAATACAAATAAAGTTTTAATAGAAGAAAAATCAAATAAAAAACATAAAATAGCAAGTCTTACAAAAATTTGGACTGCTTTAATTGTTTTAGAAAATAGTAACTTAGATGATGAAGTAGTAGTTTCAAAGAGAGCAACTTTACAGCAAGGTTCATCTATATATTTAAAAGAGAATCAAATTTGTACTATAAAAGATTTGGTTCATGGAATGTTGCTTCGCTCTGGTAATGATGCTTCAGTTGCTTTGGCAGAACATATTGCTGGAAGTGAAGAAAAATTTGTAAAACTTATGAATAAAAGAGCAAAAGAGTTTGGTATAAAAAATACAAAATTTGTAGATGTTACAGGACTTGGAAACAATATATCAACTGCAAAAGATGTAGCAATTATGTTTGAATTGGCTTTAAAAAATAGCAAATTTAAAGATATATCAGGTCAATCTTCATATAAAAATAGTTTAGATGGTCAAATTTGGAAAAATAAGCATAAACTAGTTGTAGAAAACAGTAAGGCTTTTGCAGGTAAAACTGGATATACAAAACAAAGTGGAAGAACTCTAGCTACTGCTTTTTATGATGAAAAAAGTTCTAAATCATTTATAGTAGTTACTTTAAATGAAAAAGATGATTGGAAAGTGCATAAATCTTTGGCTCAAAAAGTTTTTATGAAATAAAACTAGTTTAAAATATATATAAATTATGGGGTGTTTATGAAATTATTTTTGTTACTGTTAGTAAGCACATTTTTGTATTCATCAAGTTTAGAAAAAGTATCTATTCAATTTAATTGGAAATATCAGTTTGAAGTTGCTGGATTTATTGCTGCAAAAGAGAAAGGATTTTATGAGAATGTTGGTTTGGATGTTGAACTTAAAGAGTATAATCCAGAAGTAGATATACTTTTTGATGTTTTAAATAATAAAGTTACATATGGAATATCAAGTTCAAATATAGTTTTAGAAAATAAGAAGATAGCTTCAATAGTTCTTTTGGCAACTTATTTACAAAAATCACCTTTAGTTTTTATAACAAAACCAGATATAAGAACCCCTTCACAATTTTTGGGAAAAACTATTATGGGAAATAAAGATGAGTTAAAAAATAGCTCTTTAGCACTTTTTCTTTCACATTTTAATATAAATTTTTCAAATACAAAATTTATACCACATAATTTTAAAATAGATGATTTTATTAATGGTAAAGTTGAAATAATGAGTGCTTTTAGGTCAAATCAATTATATGAATTAGATAAGAGAAAGATAGATTACAACATAATAGATCCAGCTGATTATGGTTTTGTTATGAGCGCTGTAAATTTATATACTTCAAAAGAGGAAGCTTTTAAAAATAAAGATAGAACTCAAAAATTTATTGAAGCAACAAATCGTGGTTGGGAGTATGCTTTAAAAAATAAAGAAGAGATTATAGATATTTTAATAAAAAAATATGGAGTTAATAAGTCAAAAGAAGCGCTTCTTTATGAGAGAGATGTTGTAAATCAAGTTATGATGAGAGATTTTTATCCTATTGGAAAAGTAAGTCCAGAGCTAACGCAAAGATTGGTAAAACAGCTAAGTTATTCTGGTATGATAGAACCAAATCAAAAAATAAATCACATCTTTTTTGAAAATATAGTAGATAAAATTCCTAGTGATTTTTCTTTAACTAAAAGTGAAAAAGAGTATTTAAATAGTAAACATAGTTTAAAGATCTGTATTGATCCATTTTGGTATCCAATAGAGTTTATGAAAGATGGAAAAATTTCTGGAATAACATCTGATTTAAAAAGATATTTTGAGGAAAAAATTCAAATAAATATAGATGTAGTACCTACAAACAACTGGAATGAATCTCTTGATTTTATAAAAGATAAAAAGTGTGATATTATATCTTCAATTTCTCCTAGCTATGATAGAATGAGCTACTTAAATTTTACAAAACCAATATTAACTCTTCCTATTGTAGTTACAACACAAAAAGACAAACCTTTTTTAAGAGATATTTCACTTCTTAAAAATGAAAAAATAGCTATTTTAAAAGGACATTTTATTGCTGAATATATTAAAGATTATTTTCCATATTTAAAAATAGTTGAAGTTGCATCAATGAATGAAGGGCTTTATTTAGTAGAACAAGGAGAAGTTTATGGATATATTGATAATGCGCTTGTTTTATCTTCAACAATACAAAAAGAGTTTTCAAATAGTTTAAAAATTGGCTTTAGATTTGATATTTTAGATGAACTCTCAATAGGGACTAGAAATGATGAACCTATTTTAAATGATATATTTTCAAGACTTGTAGATGATTTAGATGAAACAAAAAAACAAGAGTTTTTAAATAACTGGACCATTATTACGGAACAAGTTGGTTGGTTTAGTTTAAAAGAGATTATATTTTTAGTTATATTTACAACTACTATTTTTGGTGGATTGATTTTTTATCAAAGAAAGTTGAAAATACTAAATAAAAAGCTTAAAGAATTGTATTTAACAGATAAGTTAACAGGACTTTATAATAGATTTAAAATAGATAAAGAGCTCTCTTCGCAAAAAGATAATATAGATAGAAATGATAGTTACTCTTGTGGTTTAATACTTATTGATATTGATTATTTTAAAAGTATAAATGATACTTTAGGGCATTTAGTAGGAGATTGTATTTTAAAAGATATTTCAAAGTTATTAAAAAATAATCTTAGAAAAACAGATATTATTGGAAGATGGGGAGGAGAAGAGTTTTTGATTATTCTTCCATTCACTTCAAAAGATATTGCAAAAAAAGTTGCTGAAAATTTAAGAGCTCTTATTGAAGAGAATAATTTTTCTTATAAGATGAATAGAAAAATAACAATTAGCATAGGAGTAACAGAGTTTTCAAAGAGTAAAAGTGTAGAAGATACTCTTTTACTCGTAGATAATCTACTTTATAAAGCTAAAGAAAATGGAAGAAATAGGGTAGAAGAGTCTTAATTTATTTGGTAGTTTATAGGAATTTGAATATTCCAAACTGTTTTATTTAATTCATTTGGAATAGCTTCAAAAAATCCTATATTTGTAAGAAGTTCAATGCTTGCTTCATCCAATTTTTCAAATTTTGATTTATTAATAATTTTTATATTTGTAACTTTTCCATCTTTTAAAATATCAAAAGATACTATCACTTTTCCAGTTTGATTTAATCGTTTTGCAACTTTTGGATAGACTTTATTCTTCTCTATCTTATTTTTTACTTTTGCTAAATATTCACTCTCTAGATTTTTATTTTTTTCGTTGTTTGAATTTTCTTGAATAGAAGATTGTTGCTTTTGTGAAGTTTCATTTTGTTCAGCTACGTGCATTTTTTCAATATTTTCAGTTGCTTGTTCAACTATTTTTTCTGGAGTTTTTTCAACAACTTTTTCAATTTGTTTCTCTTGTTTTACAATCTTTTTTTCAACTTTTTTTGGCTTTTCTATAACTTTTGGTGCAGGTTTTTCAACAATTTTTTCAATAATTGGTTCAGTAACAATCTCTTTTTCTATCTCTTTTGTAACTTCTTCTACTTTTTGAATTGCAACACTATTTAATGATATTTTTGTAATACTCTCTTCTTCTTTTTTTGTTTCAAGGCTTATTTCACTAATAACATTAATAAACATTACTGCAAGAATTAAATATATAAAACTAGTTATAAAAAAAGAGTTTAAATATCGTTTCATTTTAAACCTTTACTTCTTTGTTACTATTGATACATTCGAGAATTCATTTTTCTTCAACATATCTAAAACATTTACAAAATGTTCAAATTTTGTCTCTTTATCAGTATTTAAATGAATTGGTGTATCTTTAGATTTTTCTAAAAGTTCAAATTCAATATTTTCTAAAGATATGTTTATATCTTCTAAAAATAGTTCACCTTGATTATTTATAACTATTACTACCTCTTTATCACTTTTTAATTTACTAGCATTTTTAGAATCTGGTAAATTTACAGGAATTATCCCTTTTGTTATAAATGTAGAAGTTAATAGAACAATTGCAAGAAGTACTAATAAAACATCTATAAATGGAATAACATTTATTGAATCATATTTCTGTAGCTTCATAATCACTTTCCAAAACTTCTGCAAATCTACTTAATATATTGTAAAAAACCATAGATATAATTGCAACAACTAATCCAGCAGCAGTTGCTTTAAGAGCTAGTGCTAAACTCTCCATAATTTTTGAAGCATCAATATCTCCTGCATTTCCCATTGTCATAAATGTAAGCATAATCGCTAAAACAGTTCCTAAAAGTCCAATATATGGAGAGTTTGAAGCAATAGTTCCAATTATTGTAAGATGTTTTGTAAGTGCAATATCTAAAGCTTTTTTTGTTTTGTAGCTTTTTACATCAATTTTTTTATAAAACAAAACTCTTTCTATAAAGAAAAAAACAGCAATAAAGCTCATAATTACTAATAAAGCTATTACTCCATAATCAACTAAATGTTTTAATGTTTCAATATCATCCATAAAATTAAACCTTTTTTAAAAATTTTTAGAAGTTTATTACAATATTGATAATAATTATCTTAATTTCGTAATAAAATTAATTTTTGTTAAAATAGTATTAAAATATATTATATATAATTTTGCATAAACTTTAAAGGAAAGAGAATTGAAAAAGCTACTATTAGTTTTACTAATTTTGAGTCTATTTATAAATCATTTAAATGCAAATGAAAAAGATTTAAATATTATTCAAAAAGATAAAAAAGAGTATAGACTTTTGGAAAAAGAGTCTATACAAACAAGACAACAAAGTCAAAAATATGATTGGATAAGTCCTATTGATTTAAGTGGAAATATTGGAAGAAATCACTCTTTTTCTGATGAAAATAGTCGTAATTTAAATAATAAAAATACAAAGAGTGCATCTATTGGATTTACTCAATCTATTTTTGAATCAGGTGGAATAGGTTTTAAAATGGACTATGCTGATAATAGATTTAAATATGAGATGCTGTCATGGGAAAATCAAAATTCACAACTTATTTATACAATTTATAATACTTTATTAGATATTAAAAAATTGAAGTTAGAGATAAATCAAAATGATTATAGAATTGTAAATAAAGATATTGAGTTAATAATTAAAAAAATTCAATATGAAGCTGGAAAAACTGATATTATAGAACTTAATAATGCAATTATGAGTAAAAATTTAATACAAAAAGAGGAGATAGCTTTAAAAAATAGCTTAAAAGAGAAAGAGCAAGAGTTAGCAAAATATACAGATTTGAAGTATGATGAGATTGAAATTTTAGATTTTCAAGAAACTAACAAAGAGATTTTTTTGGATAAAAACTACTCAATTTTAGAAGCAGATGCAAAAGTTGAGATGTTAAATAGTGAATATAAAATAAAAAAGAGTCAATATCTTCCAAAATTAAGTTTAAGTGCAAAAGCTAGTTACTCAAATCAAGATGAGAAGTTTAATAGTATGATTAATGATACAAATAAAGATGATGCAACTTCTAGCGGAAGTTTAATTTTATCTATGCCTTTATATGATTATACAAAATCTTCAAAAATTCAAGAGTCAAAAATAGAGGTTTTAAAACAAAAAGCTTTGGTAAATGATTTGAAAAATGAAACAGCATTTGAGTATGAACAGATTTTTACAAAAATTGATACATATTTAAAACAAAATGAGACAATAAATAAAAATATAAAACTTTACGAAGAGTTAATAGGTGCAAATCAAATTTCAAGTGAAGCTGGAATGACATCAAAGTATGATTTAGAGATTTTAGAAAATACAAAAACTATAAATGAGTTTGATATTTTGATAAACAAGATAAATATTTTGCAACAATATGCAAAACTATATTTTAAGATAAAAAATTAAAGGTTAAAAAATTATGAGTAATTTAAAAGAAGAGTTAAATAATTATAAAGATAAGAAAAGTTCTTACAAATATATAGGTTTGTTAATTATTGTTTTTATTATTGCTATTTTAATTTATATCTTTTTCCCAAAAAGTGATAGCCAAAAAGTAGAGTATATAACTTCAAAAGTAAACAGTGGTGATTTAAAGGTTGTTGTTAGTGCTAGTGGAAATATAAAACCTACAAATAGTGTTGAAATAGGAATTGAGGTATCAGGAACTATAAAAGAGATTTTTGTAGATTTTAATGATGAGGTTAAAGTTGGTCAAGTTTTAGCAAAAATTGATACAACAAAACTAGAAGCTCAAGTTGAAAGTTCAAGAGCAGCTTTAGCTATTGCAAAAGCAAATCAAAAAGAGAGTGAAGTAGCTCTTAAAAATAAAAAATTGCTATATGATAGAACAAAAAAGATGTTTGATAATTCTGGTGGAAAGTATCCATCACAAAATGAGTTTGATGATACAAAATTTGCTTATGAATCAGCGATTGCAGTTTTAGAAGCATCAAAATCAAAAGTAGCTCAAGCTTCATCAAATTTAAAAAATGATTTACAAAATTTAGAAAAAGCTAGTGTAAAATCTTCTATTGATGGGATAGTTTTAAATAAAGAGGTAGAAATAGGGCAGACACTTGCAGCAACCATGCAAGCTCCAAAGCTTTTTACTCTTGCAAAAGATTTGACAAATATGGATTTGGTTGTAAGTATTGATGAAGCTGATGTTGCTGATATTAAAGATAATTTAGATGTAACTTTTACAGTTGATGCTTATTCAAATAAAGAGTTTAAAGGGAAAATAAAGCAAGTAAGGTTAAACCCAATTACTACAAATGGAGTAGTAACTTATGAAACTGTTGTAAGTGTTGATAATAGTGAACTTCTTTTAAAACCAGGAATGACAGCAAATGCAAAAATTATTACAAAAAATATAAAAGATCAGATTTTAATTCCAAATAGTGCATTAAGATTTACTCCAAAAAATAGTACTGAAAAAACAGCTACAAAACCAGCTAGTTTTGGAACACCACCAAATTTTAGACCTCAAGGAAGTGTTACAAAAGATAATAAAGCAAAAGATGGCTTTGCAACTATTTATATTCTTGAATCTGGAAAACCAAAAGAGTTAAAAGTTAAAGTTCTAGATAGTGATTCAAAACAGTCATCTATTTTTTCTGAAACTTTAAATATTGGTGATGAAGTAATTATTTCACAAAAATCTGGAAATTAGAAATTTATGAAAAATAGTGAAGTTTTAATTGAATTTAAAAATATAAAAAAAATTTATGGTAAAGGTGCAAATGAGACTTTTGCCTTAAATGGAGTGGATTTAAAGATTCATAAAGGTGAATTTGTAGCTATTATGGGAGCTAGTGGAAGTGGAAAATCTACCTCTATGAATATTATTGGATGTTTGGATAAGCCAAGTAGTGGTGAGTATTTGTTTGATGGTGTGAATGTAGAGAATTTAAATCTAAATCAAATGGCAATTTTAAGAAGAAACTATATAGGTTTTGTTTTTCAAGGATTTAATCTACTAGGAAGAACAACTGCTTTGGAGAATGTTGAATTACCTCTTGTATATAGAAAAGTGCCAAAAGAGAAAAGATATGAACTAGCAGTTGAGGCTCTAAAAAAAGTTGGTCTTGAAAGTGTTATTAAACATACTCCAGCAGAGCTTAGTGGTGGTCAGCAACAACGTGTTGCAATAGCACGTGCTATTGTTACAGACCCACTTTTACTTTTGGCAGATGAACCTACTGGAAATCTTGATAGTATTAAAAGTATTGAGGTTATGGAGTTACTAAAAAAATTAAATGAAGAGTTAAATATTACTATTATTATGGTAACACATGAAGAAGAGATGGCTGCTTATGCTTCAAGAGTTATATATTTTAGAGATGGAAATATAGAAGATTCTTTAAAAAAAGGATTTAAATAATGTTGTTAAATGCTTTATTAATAGCAATAAAAGAGATAAGAAGAAATATATTAAGATCAATTCTTACTATTTTGGGAATTGTAATTGGTGTTGCTTCTGTTATTGCTATGGTTATGATTGGAGATGGAACAACAGCAAATGTAACAGCAAATATAGAAAAACTTGGAAGCAATATGCTAAATGTTCGAGTTGGACAAGAAAAAAGAGGAGCTCCAAGAGATGATAATAGTGCAAAACCTTTTAAAATTGAAGATATAACAGCTATAAAAAATGAAGTTGCAAATTTAAAAGGAGTAACAGCAGAAAACTCTAGTATGGCAAATGTTGTTTTTGGAAATAAAAGTAATTCATCTTTAATTGTTGGAACTACAAATGATTATTTTATTATAAAAGATTGGGAAGTTGAACAAGGAAGAATTTTTGAAGAAGGTGAACTTTCAAGTGGAAAAAGTGTTTGTATTTTGGGAACAACAGTTGTTAAAAACCTTTTTGGAGATGAAAATCCAATAGGTGCAACTATTAGAATAAAAAATTTTCCTTGTAGTGTAATTGGGGTTTTAGCTTCAAAAGGAGCTAGTAGTTTTGGAAGAGACCAAGATGAAGTTGTTATAACACCTCTTAAAATGTATCAAAGAAAGATTCAAGGAAATTTAGATGTATCTACAATAATCGTATCAGTTATGGAAGAAAAATATATTGAAGATGCAAAAGCACAAATAATTTCATTAATGCAAGATAGAAGAGCTGTAAAAGTAGGAGAAGCGGATAATTTTCATATACGAGATATGAAAGATATATTAAATACTATGACAAGCACAACAAAGATGCTGACATATTTGCTAGGTTCAATTGCTGCTATCTCTTTACTTGTTGGTGGAATTGGGATTATGAATATTATGCTTGTTTCTGTAACTGAAAGAACTAGAGAGATTGGAATAAGACTTGCTATTGGTGCTATGCAAAGTGAAGTTCTACTTCAATTTCTAATTGAAGCAATAGTTCTTTCAACTTGGGGTGGAATTATTGGAATATTTTTAGGGCTTGGTGTTGGTTATGGAGTTGTACAGATATTTGAATTACCATATATTATAAATACTCAAATAATTTTAATATCTTTTATATTTTCAACTTTGATTGGAGTTGTTTTTGGATATTTTCCTGCAAGAAAAGCAGCAAGATTAAATCCAATAGATGCTTTAAGATATGAATAAAATAGAATCAAAACAGAGTTTTTTGTAATAAAGACTCTGTTTCTCCTAAAGTTTTTAATTTAAAACTAAATCTATGAATATCACTTCTTCCAAACTTTCTTATAGCTTCAATATGAGCTTTTGTTCCATATCCTTTGTGTTTATGAAAGTTATAGTTCGCATAAAGTGGTGAAATCTCATCCATAAATCTATCTCGACTAACTTTTGCTAAAATTGAAGCAGCACTAACACTAGCATATTTTGCATCTGCTTTTATCTCTTTTTGAAGATTTTCTATACCAAAATTTGTATTTCCATCCATCAAAAAATTATCGCTAAATTCTTGTAATTTTTCCATTATTTCTAAAATTGAAGATTTAAGACAAAAACTAATACCAAAATCATCTATCTCTTTTGCACTTTTGAAAACTATATGATATTTTGATTTCTCTTTTATTTCATCAAAAAGTTTCTCTCTTTTTTTTTCACTCAATACTTTTGAATCATTTAATCCTAAAATCTCTTTTTCTAAAATAACACCAGCAACTACCAAAGGACCAGCAAGCGGTCCACGTCCTGCTTCATCTATTCCACATAAATTTTTCACAAAAAACCTTTTATTTTTCTTAGAAAAGTATTATAATAGAAAATATATTTTATATAAAACTTGACAAGACTTGACTAAAGTTATATAATAACATTAGCAATTAAATACTAGGAGTGCTAATATGAATGACAATATTTTTGAAAAAATGACAAATCAACTAAGAGAGACAATAGATAGTAGTGTAGCTTTAGCTTTACATAATAAAAATCAAGAGGTGCAGATAGTTCACTTGATTTGGGCATTACTTACAAATACTAATTCAGTTTTAAATCAATTATTAAATAAAATGAATGTAAATAAAGCTGCAATTGAGCTTGAAGCAAAATCAAATGCAAGTAAACTTCCAAGTGTAAGCAGTGTTACAAAAGAGAGTATAAAACTTTCACGTGAGCTTTATGAAAGTTTTCAAAAAGCACAAGGGCAAATGGCAAGCAATGGAGATAAGTTTATAGCTATTGATACTTGGCTTATTTCAAATTTTGATAATAAAGTAATAAAAGATATTTTAGGTAAATATATAGATTTAAAAGAAGCAAAAAAAGAGCTAGAAACTATAAGAGCAGGAAAACAAATAGATAGCCAAAGTGGAGATGATAATCTTGAAGCTTTAAATAAATATGGGATAGATTTAAATAAAAAAGCTATTGATGGAGAGCTTGATCCTGTTATTGGAAGAGATGAGCAGATAAACAGAATGATGCAAATCTTAATTAGAAAAACAAAAAACAATCCTATTTTAATAGGAGAACCAGGAACTGGAAAAACAGCAATTGCAGAAGGTTTAGCTCAAAGAATTGTAAATAAAGATGTACCTACAAGTTTATTAAATAAAAGAGTTGTAACTCTTGATATGAGTGCTTTAATAGCAGGTGCAAAATATAGAGGAGAGTTTGAAGATAGATTAAAATCTGTAATTGATGAAGTTAAACAAGCTGGAAATATAATCTTATTTATAGATGAAATTCATACAATAATTGGTGCAGGTGCATCTGAAGGAAGTATGGATGCTGCAAATATTTTAAAACCTAGTCTTGCAAGAGGTGAACTTCATACAATTGGTGCAACTACTTTAAAAGAGTATAGAAAATATTTTGAAAAAGATGCTGCAATGCAAAGAAGATTTCAGCCTATAAAAGTAGATGAACCAAGTGTTAATGAAGCTTTACATATTTTAAGAGGTATAAAAGAGAAGCTTGAAACTCATCATAATGTTACTATAAATGATAGTGCATTGGTTGCTGCTGCAAAACTTTCAAATAGATATATAACTGATAGATTCTTACCTGATAAAGCAATAGATTTAATAGATGAAGCAGCAGCTGAACTTAAAATGCAAATTGAGTCAGAACCAACAGCTCTTTCAACTATTAAAAGAGAGATTCAAACTCTAAATGTAGAAAAAGAGGCTTTAAAAATGGAAAAAAGCCAAAAAAACGAAGATAGAATTAAAGAGATAGAAAAAGAGCTAGCAAACAAAAAAGAGGAAAAACAAAATTTAGAAGCTAGATTTGAAAATGAGAAGCAAACTTTTAATGCTACAAGTGAATTAAAAATAAAAATTGATGAACTAAAAACGAAAGCAAATATAGCTAAACGAGAGTCAAAATTTGAAGAAGCTGCAAAAATAGAGTATGGTGAAATACCTGCACTTGAAGCAAAAATAAAAGAAAATAGTGAAAAATGGGATAGAATGCAAAAAGAGGGAACACTTTTACGAAATAGTGTAGATGAAGAGAGTATTGCTTCTATAGTTTCAAAGTGGACTGGAATTCCTGTAAATAAGATGATGGATAGTGAAAAACAAAAGGTTCTAAAAGTTGAGGAAGTTCTAAAAAAAGATGTAATAGGTCAAGATGAAGCAATAAAAGCAATTAGCAGAGCAATTAAAAGAAATAAAGCAGGATTAAGTGAAACTTCAAGACCAATAGGAAGCTTCTTATTCTTAGGACCAACAGGAGTTGGAAAAACTGAGAGTGCAAAAACTTTAGCTAAATTTTTATTTGATGATCCAAAATCATTAATTAGATTTGATATGAGTGAATATATGGAGAAACACGCTGTTTCAAGACTTGTAGGAGCAGCACCTGGTTATGTTGGATATGAAGAGGGTGGTCAATTAACAGAAGCTGTGCGAAGAAAACCTTATAGTGTAATACTTTTTGATGAGGTTGAAAAAGCACATCCAGATGTATTTAATATACTTTTACAAGTTTTAGATGATGGAAGATTAACTGATAATAAAGGTGTTACAGTTGATTTTAAAAATACAATTATTATTTTAACTTCAAATATTGGAAGTGCTAGAATTATTGAAATAAGTGATAAAGAGCAAAGAAGAAAAGCTGTTTTAGATGAGCTAAAATCTCATTTTAGACCTGAATTTTTAAATCGACTTGATGATATTGTTATTTTTGAACAATTAGGAATTGATGCTATTTCAAATATTGTTGATATACTATTTAATAATATTAAGAAAAAAGTTGAAGAAAAAGGTATAAAAATATCTTTAACAAATGAAGCAAAAGATTATATTGCAAAAGTTGGTTTTGATCCTGTATATGGAGCTAGACCTCTTAAAAGAGCTATTTATGAGATAGTTGAGGATAAGCTTGCTGAGTTGATACTAGAAGATAGTATAGGTGATGGAAGTAGTGTTGAATTTGATATTAAAAATGATGAGATAGTTGTAAACGTATCTTAAAGAAAAGAATAGTTTAAGTAAAATTTACCTATAATCCACAACTTAATTTTGAAAAATATAAAAGGGTAAGAGTAAGATGAAAAGAACATATCAACCACATAACACTCCTAAGAAAAGAACTCACGGGTTTAGAGTAAGAATGGCTACAAAAAATGGTAGAAGAGTAATTAATGCAAGAAGAGCTAAAGGTAGAAAAAGATTAGCTGTTTAAGTAAGGACTTTAGGCTTAATAGCCAAAAAGAGTTCAACAAACTTTATAAAAGCGGTAAAAGTTGGCATACGCCGACTTTTGTCGCTTTTTTTATGCCAAAAAATGATTTAAAATTGGCTTTTGTTGCTTCAAAAAAGATTGGAAATGCAGTTTTAAGAGCAAAGGCAAAAAGAAGATTAAGAGCTTGTATTTTGGACTATGAAGATAGATTAAAAGAAGGAAGTTATATTTTTGTAGCTAAAAATCTTATACATGATAAGAATTTTCAAGATTTAAAAAGAGATTTTAACTTTGCTTTTAAAAGGCTAGAAGTTCTTAAATGAAAGCCATCTCGAAACTTTTTATAAGGTTTTATCAAAAATATTTAACAGTTTTATCATATGGTTCGTGTAGATACTATCCAACATGTTCGCAATATGCACTTTGGCAACTTGATAATAATGGTTTTTTTAAGGCTATTTTTTATACAATAGTACGCATTTTAAAGTGTAACCAACTTTTTGATGGTGGTTTTGACTATCCAGTAATAAATAGGTTAAAAAAAAATCAAAATATCAAATATAATAAAATCAAAATAGTATATTGGTATGTGCCTTTAAAAAATGGAAAATTTTTAGTAGTAAAAAACAGGGAGTGGAAGAAGTAGGATGAATAGTAATAATCAAAACAGTGGTTTACAAAAACGAATGATAATAATGACCGTATTGGTTTTTGTATTTTTTATAGCTTATGAATTTTTGGTATTAAAGCCAAAACAGATTGAGAAAATGGAACAACAAAAAATTGAGCAAGAGCAAAAAGCAAATGCTGCTCCAGAGATAAAAGAGCAGATAAATTCTAATACAAGCTCTTTAGCACCAGTAGTAAATGAGAGTAAAAATATTGTTGCTACAATCAAAACTGAGAAAAATATAATAGAAATAGATAATCTAGGTCGAATATATCAAGTTACTTTGCTTGAAGAGAAGTATAAAGATGATAAAAATAATCGAATTAAACTTTTTGCTGCAAATCAGTTAAGACCATTGGAAGTTAGATTTTCAAATAGAGTTTTAAATGATGAAGCTTTTAAAGTTGATGTAGTAGCTAGTTCTTCAAATATTGATGCTACAACAAATAATCAAGAATTAACTTTAACTCAAACTTTAAGCGGTACAACTTTAACAAAAAAGTTTACATTCTATCCAGATGGACACTATGATTTATCTGTTAGCTCTACAAACAATGAGCAGTTTTTTATTACAAATGGATTTAGACCAAATGTTTTAGCTGATATGTACGCTGTTCATGGTTTTATTGCAAAACTAAATGATGATACTTTGGACACAATAGAAGATGGTGATTTAAAAAGTAATAAAGATTTAGTAGGTGTTAAATTCATATCAAATTTTGATAGATATTATGCAACTGTTATTTATAATTTTGAGAAATCATTAGCAGTTACTCTTATGCCTGATGCAAATAATGACCCTCAAGCATTTATCCAAGCAGGAACTAGTACAAATTTTAGTGGATTTATGGGACCAAAAAATCATAAAGATTTAGAGGCTTTAAATCCTCAATTAATCGATGTAATAGATTATGGTTGGTTTACATTTATTGCAAAACCAATGTTCGTGCTTCTTCAATTTTTACAAGGATATATTGGAAACTGGGGTTGGACTATTGTTGTTTTAACTATTTTAATTAAACTTGTACTTTATCCTTTATCATATAAAGGTATGATGAGTATGCAAAAATTAAAAGATTTAGCACCAAAAATGAAAGATATTCAAAACAAATATAAAGGTGATAAACAAAAACAATCAATGGCAATGATGGAGTTGTATAAAAAACATGGTGCAAATCCAATGGGTGGATGTCTTCCTCTTTTATTACAAATTCCAGTTTTCTTTGCTATTTATAGAGTTTTAATAAATGCAATTGAGTTAAAAGGTGCTCCTTGGATTTTATGGATACATGATTTAGCTGAGATGGATCCATATTTTGTATTACCAATTTTAATGGGTGCAACAATGTATATCCAACAAAAAATCACACCAAATACTATGCAAGATGAGATGCAAAAGAAGATTTTCCAACTATTACCAATAGTGTTTACATTCTTCTTCTTGTGGTTCCCAGCAGGACTTACTCTATATTGGTTTGTAAATAACTTATTTACTATTGCTCAACAATATACTATTAATAGAATATTTGAGAAAAAAAGAGTCGCAAATACTAATTAAGTAGGAAGTTATGAAAAAGTTTGAAGCAGATAGTTTAGAAAAAGCCTATGAAATGGCAACTTTAGAATTTGGATGTTCTATTACAGAACTTTCAATTGAAGTATTCCAGCAACCAAGTAATGGGTTTTTGGGTTTTGGAAAAAAACGAGCTATAATATGTGCTGTTTGTAAAACAGATAAAGTAGATAATAACAATTCTTTGAAATCTTATAAAAATAAGAGTGTCAATATAGAAGATGTTAGTTCAAGATTGGAAAATTCTAATAAAGATAGTATTGAAAAAGATTGCAAGACAACTTTAGAAACAAAAGAAGTTTCTTGTAATGTTCCAAAAGTTGAATCAAAAGAGAAGATTTTTGATAAGTTTTATCATGAAGAAAAATCAAATGATATTTCAAAAATTATAATTAAAAAATCAAAAGATGAAATAATATCTGAGATAAAAAGTGGTTTAAATCTTTTGTTTGATAACTCTTGTTTTAGATTAGAAGATATAAAAGTTAGTTTTTATGATGATGAGACAATTTTTATTGAATTTTTAGGAGAAGATTCGGCACTACTTATTGGAAAAGAGGGCTATAGATACAAGGCTTTATCGTATATCTTATTTAACTGGATAAATGATAAATTTGGATTGATGCTTCGCCTTGAGGTTGCTGAATTTTTAAAAAATCAAGAAGCTGCTATTTGTCTATACTTAGAGCCTGTAATTGAGATAATCAAAGAGAAGGGGAGTTTTAAAACAAAGCCTCTTGATGGTATTTTAGTACATATTGCTCTTAAAAGATTAAGAGAAGAGTTTCCTTTGAAATATGTTGCTGTTAAAACAAATGTAAAAGGTGAAAAATATGTACTTGTAAATGAGTACAAACAAAAAGAAGATTAATATTGTATAACGATGATACTATTGTAGCAATTGCTACAGCATCTGGAATAGGTTCTATTTCAATAGTTAGAGTTTCAGGAGCAAAAGCTCTTGAAATTGCTCTTAAAATCTCACAAAAAACTACTATAAATCCAAGAGTTGCAACTCTATCTTATTTGTATGATAAAAAACAAAATATTATTGATGAAGCAATTGTCTTATATTTTAAATCTCCAAACTCTTTTACAGGAGAAGATATAGTTGAGTTTCAAATTCATGGTGGAGTTGCTATTGCTTCACTAGTATTGGATACAGTTTTAGAGTATGGCGCTAGAATGGCAACTGCTGGAGAGTTTTCAAAAAGAGCTTTTTTGAATAATAAAATAGATTTGAGTAAAGCAGAAGCAATATCAAAAATAATTGAAGCAAGAAGTAGTGATGCTGTAAAACTATTGGCTAGACAGTTAAAAGGTGAACTTAAAGATTTTGTAGAAGATATTAGAGAAGATTTGCTATTTATGCTTGCATATACAGAGGTTACGATTGATTATGCTGAAGAAGATCTACCTAGTGATATCTTTTCAAAAATAGAAGAAAAGATATCAAAAATTGAACAAAAACTAGAAAATACTCTAGAAGCTAGTAAAAGAAGAGAAGGTATGATTGATGGGTTTAAAGTTGCAATTATTGGAAAACCAAATGTAGGAAAATCTAGTCTTTTAAATAAATTACTTAACTATGATAGAGCAATTATTTCTGATATCGCAGGAACTACAAGAGATACAATTGAAGAGAGTGTAAAAATTGGAACGCACATTATTAAAATAGTTGATACTGCTGGAATAAGAGAAAATACAAGTGATGTAATTGAGCAAATAGGAATTGAAAAATCAATAACTGCTATAAATGAAGCAGATATCATTGTGGCTTTGTTTGATAATAGTAGAGTTAAAGATAGCGAAGATGATAAGATTTTAGAGCTTCTATCTTCTCAAGAAAATAAAAATATTATAAAAATTTTAAATAAGACAGATCTTGAAACATCTTTTGAAAAAGAGTTATTGGGTGAATTTATAGAACTTTCAACAAAAGAGAATATTAATTTACTTATTAAAAGTATAGAAAAAATATTAGATGAAAATAGTGGAACAGATGAGCTAACTCTTGTTTCAAAAAGACAAATAAATAGTGTTGAAAATACATTACAAAATATAAAAATGGCAAAAAATCCATTGTATAGTGGAGAATTAGAGTTTTTTGCACACCATATAACAGAAGCTTTACATGAAATATCAAATATTACAAGGCCATATGAAAATGATGAGATGTTAGATGTTATGTTTGGTGAATTTTGTTTAGGAAAATAGTATGAAAAGAGTTTTGATTTTTGTTTTACTCTTTTTATCTGCAAATGTTTATGCGGATAAATGGGATGATTTTTTAAAAGATAGTGGTTTTCCAAAAAAAGTTATAGATGATGGAAGTTTGGTAAGTGGTAAGATTTTAGATGCAACTGTAAGCTATCAAATTAAAAATAATGATGGAATAAAAGGAAACTTTGAAAATAGTGATAGTGCAAAAGTTATAATTAAAAATAAGAAAGGTCAAACTTTAAGTACTGAAAAGTTTTTGAATGTTTCTGAGCTTAGAGTTTGGGGAAGAGATAATTTTATTGAGATTTTTAGTTTTGTTATAGGCGATAGAAAACTGGATTCGAAAACATTAAATGAGCTTACAAATCTTGCAACTGTTGCTTTGATGAATAAAAATATAAAGTAAATTAATAGTTAAGCTAAACTATTTAGGAATAGTATAGCTTATTAGTTTTGCATTATTTTTGTCAATATCAATCCAGCTATTGCAATTAAACTCTATTTGCATAACTGCACCCTCTTCAAATTTCTCTTTAAATCCTAAAAGTGTAACTGCTAAAGCAGTTAAAGATGGATTATGACCTACTAGTAACATAGTATCAACTGTATCATAAGTATATGTGATAGTTTCTATTAGCTCATTTACAAATGCCATATATAAAACTTCATTTAGCATAATAGTTTTGTTATATCCTAACTCACTTGCAAAAATTTCCGCTGTGTGTCTTGTTCTTACTGCTGGACTCGCTACTATTAAATCAATTTGATGATTTTCCAAAGCTAATTTTTGAGCCATTTGAGTTGCTTTTTCTATACCTTCTTTAGTTAATTCAGTATCATAATCATATTCGTTTTGTGTCTCTTTTTGTTTTGTTGTGTGTCTTACTATAAAAAGTTTTTTCATTTTTCCCTACTTTAAATAAAAATGCCAGATTTTAACTATATTTTTATAAATTAATAATAAAATAATCAAAAATAGATATAAGGAAATGTTGTTAATGTTTAGAAAAATTTTGAAAACTCTATTTTTTATTATCTTATCAATATTTTTATTTGTAGTTGTATATTTATTAAGTGAAACTATTCTTTCAAAAATTACAACAAATTATTCAAAAAATGAAAATCTAGATTATGAAATATTTATAAAATCAAATGGAGTTCATACAGATGTAGTTTTACCTATAAAAAGTGATGTGATAAACTGGTTTGATTTTTTCAATTATGAAGATACTTTAAGCAAAAGAGATGATTTTTTGTATATTAGTATTGGTTGGGGTGATAAAGGTTTTTATTTAGATACGCCAACTTGGGCAGAGTTAAAACTAAGCACTGCTTTAATTGCAGGATTTGGTCTTGGAAATGCTGCTTTACATATTACATATTATGATGAGATTGCTGAAGATGATTTGACGTACAAAATACAAATTTCTAAAAAGCAGTATAGCTTGATCATTGATACAATAAAAAACTCTTTACAATATAAAGATGAAAAACCAATAAATATAAAAACAACATCTCAATATGGGCAAAATGATGCTTTTTATGAGGCAATAGGAAGTTATAGTATTTTTCATACTTGTAACACTTGGACAAATAATTTATTAAAAAAAGCATCTTTACCAGCCTCTTTTTGGCTAGCATTTGATGATGGAATTTTGTATCAATATAATAAAAAAAGCAACCCTTAACCAAAGAGTTGCTTAAGTAGTAATTTTAACCAAATCAATCTTAATTTTTAAAAGCTATAACTCTATTCCTTCCCTCTTTTTTTGCTTTATATAAAGCAAGATCTACTTTTTTTAGAAGTTCTGTACTTAAGATTGGTTCATTTGCCTCTGCTACACCTAAACTTATTGTTAGTTTTGGAATATCTTTGAACTTATGTTGTTCAATATTTTGTCTTATTCTTTGAGCTATGTAAAAGGCATCTTCTATATTTGTATTTGGTAGTAGTATTAAAAACTCTTCCCCACCAATTCTAGCAAAAGTATCATTTTCTCTTAAGTCTTTTTCAACAACTCTACAAGTCTCATTGAGTACATAATCACCAACATCATGCCCATAAGTATCATTTACATTTTTAAAATGGTCTAAGTCAAACATTATTAAACTAAAAATTGTTTTATCTGATTTTAATTTTTCTAATTGCTGATTAAAAATATTAAAAAAATAGTACCTATTGTATATTTTTGTTAAATCATCAATAGATGCTAAATCTTTCATTTTTTTGTATGCAGTTTTTAGTTTATTTGTACGATTCTCAACTTTAATTTCAAGTTCGCTATTTAATTTTTGAAGTTCAATAGATTTATCTTTTAATGAACTATGTAAAATATTAAAAGCTTTTAAAAGCATTTTTGAAATTATATAAGATATAATAAAAGATAAAATAGTAAAAAAAATAGCTAAAGATAGAGTAACATTTATATTTTTATCATGTTCTTTTAGTTCTATATCTCTTTGGTTTTCTACAATTTTATTAATATCTTCTAAATAGAAACCACTTCCAATAACTAAATCACTATTTGGTAGTTGTCTTACAAAAGATATTTTATCTTCTATTAAATTTGTACTTGGATTTAACCATTTGTAAGTTACAAATCTATCTGCAGATGAGTTTTGTGTTATTATTTTTACTACATTATTGTAGTTTTCATTATCTACAATATATAGATTCTGACCCTCTAGATGGCTTAAAAATGAGTGAACAATCACATCACCTTTTGTATTAAAGATAAAATAGTAATCACTAGCTTTATTATTTATATTTTTTATAAGATTTAAGAAAGATTTATCAGCTTTCTCTTTATTTTCAGTCAAAAATACTTGATTTTCAAATATTTGAGTAGCAATTTGGATATTTGTTTTTACTAAACTTTTTTGTTTATCTATTAAATCTTTTTTATAGATTTCAAAATTACTATTAAGTGTAGATTTATAACCAGTTATTATTAGATAAAAAACTAAAAAAACAACTAAAGGAATAAAAATCATAGGAGCATATTTTATAAAGTTAACTAACTTTTTTTCCATATTAACTACTTTTGTAAAAGATAAAAGCATTATATCACAAAAGATTAATAATCTTAAATTAAAGCCCACTCATAAAATACAATTGTTTCAATATTTATTTTTTTATTATCAATTTTTTGATTATTTGAAATAGTAATAATCTCTATTTTCTCTATATTTAGTTCTAAAGCATTTTTTATAATTTTTTTTAGTAAATTTGAATTTAAATCAATATTAAAAAAAGGAATACAAACAATCGCTAAATTATCCTCTTTTATATAAAAATCAATGTTATCAAGATAATAAATAGTTTTTTTTTCTTTTAAAAGTTCCAAAAAAATCATATTTGCAAACTCTTGTTTAAATTTTTTTGAAAAACTAATAGCACCTAAAAAAGCATAATTATAAGAGTATATTTTTTTTAAACTCTTCTCTTGATTATATTTCCCTACAAAAAAAATAGAGTTTTTATCTTCTAGTTCTTTGCACTCTTCATAAAATCTATCTTTTGATATTTTAATTTTTGATTTTAGTTGATTAAATAGTTGAAAAATTGATTTTTTTTCATCAATATTCTCTATTAATATTTTTAAAATCTCATAACTTGTATCATCTTTTGAGTTCATTTTTATAATATCTTGGAGTTTTGATATTTTTTTATGTTCTTCCGTGTTTATAGAAAGTGGTAAATTCCCATATTTTAAAAAATTATTAAAACTTTGAGTAATATTTTGATGTTTGTTATCAAACAAAAGATACTCTTCAAAATCCAGAGCAAAAAGTTCTATTTTTTTGAAATTTTTGTATTCAATACTTTTTTGGGAAGTTAAAATAATATTTTCACAATTTGGAATTTTACATTGATTATTAAAATTTTCTAAGACTAAAACTTTTATATCTTTTAAAGATATAAAATCATCTAATAAGCTTAACTCTTTATCTATGTTACTATTTCTTAAATCAAAAAAGTCAATATATAAATACTCTTCATTTTTAAAGTTACTTAAAAAATCATATACTAGATAAGATTTTCCAACTTTTGAAGCTCCACATATGATAGTTTTTTTATGTTCTATCTTTGTTTTTCTCTCCAAAAAATTTACTTTGGAAAAATTTATTTCATAGTTTTCTTCAAGTAATTTCATTTTTTACTCAAAACTATAGCCTCTTTTATCGCATTTATATAGCTTTTTGTATTTGGATTTTTATTTTTATATGCTATATCAAAAGCTGTTCCATGATCTACACTAGTTCTTATAATTGGAAGATTCAAACTAACATTAATGCTTTCATCAAAATATAAAGCTTTTAAAGGAGCTAACCCTTGGTCATGATACATGGCTATAAAATATTTATAGTTTTTTCTATTATTTGGTGAAAAAGCAGTATCTGGAACAAGTGGACTTGAGAAAATATCTTCACCTAAAATTTTATTTGCTTTTTTTATAGCTTTTTGTATTTTTTTCTCTTCTTTCCCAAGAACTCCACCATCTCCTGCATGTGGATTTAGTGCTAGAACGGCTACTTTTTTTGCATTTGTACAAGAGTGAAAATTTTTGAAAAAATTAATAAGTTTTTTTGTTTTTATACTTTTTGCAACATCTTTTAAAGCAATATGTTCTGTAAACAAAGCTACATACATCTTTTGGCAGCCTAACATCATAATTGCTTCTTTATTATAAAAATCTCTTAAAACTTCTGTATGACCTTTGTACTTTAACTTAGCTTTTCCCCATGATTCTTTGTTTATTGGTAAAGTACAAATTGCATCTACACTTTTTATATTTGCAAGATTTATTGCATCCATAAAAGATAGATATGAAAAAATACCAGATTCTTTTGTAGTTTTTGAAGGTAATATTTCGAAGTCACCAAAAGTCTCATGTAGCATAAAATCATTAGGAATAGGAACTTCTAAAAGCATAGAAGCTTGCTCAAGCATTTGGCGATTTATACAATATATAGGTTGGCAAATCTCTTTTATAGTATCGTGAGATTTTAATGCAATTTCTACACCAATACCATTTAAATCTCCAATACTAATAGCAATTTTAGGAAGATTTTTCATTTTGAAATAAGATTTTTCATCTCAACTATTGCAGATGATAATCCTGTAAAAACAGATCTTGCAATAATACTTTGACCTATATTTAACTCAATAATATCTTTTATTTCACAAATATTTCTCACATTTTGATAATTTAATCCATGACCAGCCGCGACTTTTAAGCCTAAATTTACAGCATAGCTCGAAGATATTTTGATATTTTCTAAACTATGTTCTAATTTTTCTTTAAGTTTTTCTTTTGGAAGTTCTAACTCTTTAATTGAGTGTTGAGTAAATCTTAAATTTGTATTTAACATTGCATAGATATTTGCATAAGTTCCTGTGTGAAGTTCTACCCAAGAAGCTCCTAACATATTTGAAAGTTCTATTGATTTTAAAGTAGGGTCTATAAAAAGTGAAACTTCAATATCATTTGATTTTAATTGCTCTATTGTACGGCTAATTTTTTGAAAATTATTTTCTAAATCAAGACCACCCTCAGTTGTTACTTCTGCTCTATTTTCAGGTACTAAAGTTACTCTATATGGTTTTAAATTACAAACAATATCTATAATATCGCTATTAATAGAACACTCTAAATTAACAGGAAGTGCTGATTGTTCTATTATAGCTTTTGCATCTAAATCGTGTATGTGTCTTCTATCCTCTCTTAAATGAATAGTTATTTGATCTGCTCCACTTAATTTGCAAATACTAACAGCATCTAGTGGGTTTGGGTCATTTATTTTTCTAGCCTCTCTTAGAGTTGCTATGTGGTCGATATTTACACCTAAAAGCATAATTACTCCTTTTTTACTTTTTATTTATAATAAATCTTTTAAAGTTGCAATATTTGCTGCTAATTTATTGTGAACTTCTAAATACTCATCTTCATTTATAGAGTCTGCAACTATTCCAGCTCCTGATTGGAAAATTATTTTATCTTTTGTTAAAAGCGAAGTTCTAATAGTTATTGCACTATCCATATTACCATCAAAACCGAAGTAAGCTATACTTCCAGAGTAAAAATTTCTTTTGATTTTTTCAAAATTTGCTATTAATTCCATAGCTCTTATTTTTGGAGCTCCAGTCATTGTTCCAGCTGTAAATGTTGCCATAAATAGGTCAAACATATCATATTTTTCATCTAAAACTGCTTCAACATCTGAAACTATATGCATAACATGAGAGTATCTTTCTATTCTCATAAGTTCTGTTACTTTTACACTTCCAGCACGCGCAACTCTTCCAACATCATTTCTTCCTAAATCAACAAGCATAAGATGCTCAGCTCTCTCTTTTTTATCGTTGATTAGTTCGTTTTCCATCTCTAAATCTTTTTCTAAAGTAGAACCTCTTTTTCTTGTTCCTGCTATTGGTCTTAAAAGTAGGTGACCATCTACTAATCTAATCATAACCTCTGGGCTACTTCCTGCAATACTAAAATCTTCAAATTCTAATAAAAATAGGTATGGACTAGGGTTTTTACTTCTTAATGCTCTATAAAAAGATAAGCTATCAACTACTGCTTTTTGAGTAAATCTATTTGAGATTAAAATCTGGAATATATCTCCAGCTCTTATCATCTCTTTTGATTTTTCAACTATAGAAAAGAACTCTTCTTTAGTAAAGTTAAATTTTCCATTATCTATCAATTTTGCTTTTTTTAGTGGAGTATAAATATATGGCTTTAAAAGCTCTTTTTCTATATTTTCAATCTCATTTTTCAACTCATTCATTGAAGTAAGAATAACTAACTTTGAAGTTTTATGAGAAAATGCTAATATTATCTTTGGTCTTATTAAGTCTAAGTCAGGAATATTTAACTCATCTTGTAAAGAGTTCATCGAAGCTTTTAGTTTTGGTTCAAACTCTTTTCCCATATCATAACCAACATTTCCAATAAACCCATCAATTAGCCCAATTCCTAGCTCTTTTGATTTCTCTTTATATATATTTTTTTCAAAATTCTTATAATATTTTTTTAAAAATAATAGAGGATTATTATCTACTTTTTCTATTGTTCCAATTTCATTTTTAAAAAAACATTCATTGTTTTTATACCAAATTCTCTCTCTTGCTCCAATTATTATATATGAAAAATTTCCATCATTACTTGAGCTTATACTACTTTCAAACAAAAAACTAAGCTCTTTTGGATAAAGAGCTTTTGTTTTTTCATAAATAGAAACTGGTGTAAATTGATCTAAAAATAGAGTTTTACTATAAAAATTCATAAATATCTACTAATAATTTACTATAAAAGTATTTTGAATATTTAACTTATTTTTAACAGCTGATACATCATTTGATGCAGCTGCTCTACTACTATAAGGACCAATAAGGAGTTTGTTAAATGTGCTACCTTTTACATCTTCTTGAATAACTTTATATTTAAAACCTTGGTTTGTTATATTTTTTAAATAAGATTCACTAGGTCTTTTTGAAAATGCTCCAATTTGAATAAAGTAACCACTACCAGTGGCTTCTTGATTTGTTGATTTTGCGGCAGCATTACCTTCAACTAAATCTCTTATAGATTTTTTTGGTTCAGCTTGTGTTTTTGTAGATGCAGCTGGAGTTGTTTCAGATGTTTTAGGAGTTTGTTTTTTCTCTTCAATCTTTTTTATAGTTTCATCAAGAGTTTCATTTGGAATAGAGCTATCTGAGAAGTTTTCATTTTGAGCTAATTTAGCCTCTTCTTTTGTCTCTTTTATCATATCTAGTCTATCATTTGAAGTGTTAATCTGTTGATTTACTACTGGTTCAGTACTATCTTTTTTTGCTTTATCATCAAGTATTCTTTGGTATCTATCTTCTATATTTCCACTATTTTCAGATAGAGTTTTCATTTCAGAAGAGCTTTGGTTATTTGAAGTAAATGGATCTTCTTTTTTAGAATCGCTTGTTAGAAGTCTTATGATAATTATTGTTAGTAAAAAAAGAACTACTAAAACAATACCTAAAATTAGGTATTTTTTCTTATTGTCTTCTCCACCTTGTTGTTGATTTAGCATAATATTGTCAAATTCATTACTATCATCATAATTGATATTTTGCTGTAATCTATTCATCTCATTCATATCATCATTGTTATCTATACCCTTATAGGCATTATTTAGATTGTTTGTAAGATTTATATTTCCCATAGATATCCTTGTTTCATCAAGTTCACTTAACTTCTTTTCAAGCTCTTCTTTTTCTTGTTTTAGTTGAACTTTTTTTACAAAATCATCACCAATTATTTGCATAATAACTCCTTACTTCTAAACTTTATTAATACGTCGAACTACTGTAAATCACAAACTTACTAGCTAACTCTTCAAGCTCTTTGTTTATTTTTTTGTGTAACTCTTTATCTTCAATATTATCTAATACATCACAAATTTTATTTGCAATATATTCAAACTCTTTCTCTTTCATTCCACGTGCTGTTAATGCTGGGCTTCCTATTCTAATACCTGATGTTACAAATGGGCTTCTTGTTTCACCTGGTACTGTATTTTTATTTACAGTAATTCCTGCATCACCAAGTGCTGCATCTGCATCTTTTCCTGAGAATGGTTTATTTAAGAATGATACTAAAACTAAGTGATTATCTGTTCCACCACTTACAATATCATAACCTCTAC
>ERZ650307.15-NODE-15-length-75424-cov-11.965185_pt1 | contig 75424 bp, 57 predicted proteins | sample MGYA00376243_ERZ650307 | MGnify/ENA primary metagenome ERZ650307 (study PRJEB26733, sample SAMN07839242) | wastewater metagenome | biome: urban; feature: artificial channel; material: waste water | place: USA: North Carolina | collected 2016-03-31 ... | reverse complement strand
TCATGTAGCTATTCTACCAGCGGCACTACGACGCTGATTTGTGCAACAAAGCCCCGAAAGCCCTATTCGGAACCACGCTTCGTTGCACTTGTTGGGTATCTGGATGCACGCTTACACGCACTGGTGTTTAGCAAAACCGCGCAGGGCATGCGAATCATAAGCTTTCGCAAGGCCAACTCGAGAGAAGGAAATAAACATGGCTTCCCACTTACCCTTAATTGATGAGGATGGCGAGGTTGGTAACCTGTCCAAGGTTGATGTCGGCGTATTCCGTCCTGCCGCCGAAGTTCTGCCACCCGATTTTCTGGCGGACTTAGTTGCACTCAAGAAGGAACGTGGCGAGCGCGGACCGCAAAAATCACCCACCAAGGTGCCAACCACCATTCGTTTCGATGCTGATGTTCTGGCAGCACTGAAGGCGAGCGGCAAGGGCTGGCAAACTCGGGTGAATCAGGTCGTCAAAGACTGGCTCAATACCCACTCCCCAGCGTAATTTATCGGCTTTATCAGCCGGATATGACGATTCCCCCACTGTTTACCAAGCGGGGGCTTTGTTTTGGGCGGCTGAAACAGGAGGGGGCGGTCAAGGCGTGCGGAGTGCCCCCCCCCACCACTACCCCTGCCCTATCACCCTAGTCTCGCAGATCGTAAACAGCTTCTAACACCGTCGCCACCGCCGCCCGTTCCGCAGGGTAAGGGCTGTCAGCGGCCAAGGTCAGCGTGGCGCGACCCAAAGCGCGGTAGAGGCTGCGCGTGGGCTCTAGCAGCGCAGCAAGGTGGGCCGCCACGGTCTGGGCATCGCCCCGCACAATCGGGCCGGTCAACGCCACAGCGGGGGACAAGGTCAGTGCGTTGTCCAGCGACTGGCGCATCAACGGGGCCAGCAAGGCACGCGCCTCGACGGGGGACAGCCCTGCCTCGCCCAAAGTGCTTTCGGCCAAGGCGGTCAGCGTCACCAGATAATTCGAAGCCATCGACAAGGCCGCGTGATAGTGGGTTTTGGCACCCGCCGCCAAAGCAAAAGGCTGGCCGCCGATAGCCGCAAAAGCTGAATGCAGCAGGGCGCAGGCCGCCGCATCGCCTTCCAAGGCCACCGGTGTGCCGTCAAACTGACCCACGGCATGGGCAGGGTCGGCAAAGCTCATGGCCGGATGGGCACTGGCAATCGCCGCCCCCCGTGCTTGCAAGGGCAGCAACACCGCCGCTGGCAGCGCACCACTGACATGAAACACCGTGCAGCCCTGCCAATCGGCACGGGTCGCCGCCAGCACAGCCGCCACCTCGGCGAGGCGGCCATCGTCGGTGGCGATTAGCGTCACCGACGCAGCGGGGAGCTGTGCCAGCGTGCTGGGCTGCCCCGCCCCGATAAACGCCGCAGCCTTCGCCGCACGGTCGGCACGGCGCGTCACCACGCCGCCGAGCTGAAACACCCCGGCTTCGTGCCAACGTCGCGCCAAGGTTTGCCCGACGCGCCCCGCCCCAATCAAATTAAAACTGCCTTGTAAGATATTCATGGGTGTCGGCCTTTCAGAATCTGTTCAACGTCTTTTTAAAAACAGCGGCTTCGTCGGGCTGAAATCCTGCCACGCGTGGCAGTGGGGGCTTAGTCTTTATTCCCCTCCTTTCGGAGGGGTGCCCCGTCGGGGCGGGGTGGCTGCTTTTGGCTTTGGCTTTGGGGCTGGGTTTTAGCACTGGCGGCATCGCCAGCAACCACCCCGTCCGACTGCGCCGTCGCCCCCCACCAGTAGAAGGGAACAAGTGCCAAGACCGCAGCAATTGCGATTTTATTAGGCATTTCGCCTTGGCTAACCCCTCGTTCGCGAGACTCTCAGCGCGTTTTCAGCAGCGGCAACAGCGGCTTGCTCACCGTATCCCGCATCATCCCCTGTGCGGCGGCGGTTGGATGCAAACCATCGGCTTGAAAATAGCGGCGGTCGGCTTCAAATCCCGCCATCAGCAGCGGCACAAACGAAATACGATGCTGGCGGACGGTGTCGGCATACACGCGGCTAAACGCTGTGGTATAAGCCATACCATAATTGGGCGGCAGCGCCATGCCCACCAGCAAGACCCGCGCCCCCGCCGTTTGGCTGAGGCGAATCATCTGGCTAAGGTGGCTGCGCATCTCGTCCAAGGGCAGACCGCGCAGCCCATCGTTCGCGCCCAGCTCCAGCACCACGACATCAGGGCGATGTTGCTGCAAGGCCGCAGGCAAGCGGCTGAGTCCGCCCGCCGTGGTTTCGCCGCTTTGGCTGGCATTGACCACGCTGTGCGCCGCCCCTAACTGGGTCGCCAGCAACGCCACCCAGCCTTCTTGGGCACGCAGTCCATAGGCGGCGGACAGCGAATCACCCCATACCAACACCTTGGCCGCCCATGTGGGTGCAGCCAAACACATTAAGCTTATCAACAGGATCGTTCTTCGCATGGGACACCCCTCTCTCCCGCCTATTGTGCAAGCCCTCGACATCGCACGGCAAGTTCACTACGGCGGCGAAACGCTGTCGATTTTACGCAGCGTCAATCTCACGGTGCGGGCGGCAGAGACCGTCGCCATCGTCGGCAGCTCCGGCTCGGGCAAATCCACCTTGCTGGGGATTTTGGCGGGGCTAGATCACCCCACCGGCGGCCAAGTCGCCCTGTTCGGCAAGCTACTCGCCTCGCTCGACGAAGACGAACGCGCCAAGTTGCGTCAGCGGCTGGTGGGCTTTGTTTTTCAGTCGTTCCAGCTCTTGCCCGCCCTGACCGCGCTCGAAAACGTCATGTTGCCGCTGGAATTGGCGGGGCTGAAGAGTGCCAAAGAACGCGCCACCGCCATGCTGGTGCGGGTGGGCTTAGAAAAGCGACTCGGACACTATCCCCGTCATTTGTCTGGCGGCGAACAACAGCGCGTCGCCCTTGCCCGTGCCTTTGTCACCGAGCCCAAGCTGCTGTTTGCCGATGAGCCCACCGGCAATCTCGACTTTGAAACCGGCGACCACATTATCGAACTGCTGTTTGCCCTGAACCGCGAGCAAGACACCACGCTGATTTTGGTCACCCACGACGACATTCTGGCCGATCGCTGCGAGCGGGTTTACCGCCTCGCCGATGGCAAACTGACGGAGACTGGCCGTGCCTTGGCTTGAACGTATCGCCCTGTCCTTGCGTTTAATGCGCCGTGAAATCGCCGCAGGGGAGCTGTCTTTGCTGGTCATTGCCTTGGTGATTGCTGTCTCGGCGTTTTCTAGCGTCAGTTTTTTTGCCGACCGTGTTGAACGCGGCTTACGGCTGCAAGCCACGCATTTGTTGGCGGCTGACCTTGTGGTCAATGCCGACCATGCTGCGCTGCAGCCCTACCGCGACCAAGCCCGTGCCGCCGGATTAAGCACCGCAGAAACCGTCACCTTCCCCAGCATGGTGTTGGCGCGGGGGCGTAGCCAGTTAGCCACGTTTAAAGCCGTGAGTGCGGGCTATCCGCTGCGGGGCGAGCTGAGCGTGCAGTTTGCCGACCGCATCCAGCACGGCCAGCTTCAGCCCGCTGCCGGTACGGTGTGGATGGATGCGCGGCTGATGCAAAAACTCGGCGTGGCACTGGGCGACACCCTGACACTGGGCGCGGCAGATTTTGTGCTGCAAGGCCAGTTGGTGCGTGAGCCGGACGGGGCGATTGACCTGTATAACTTCATCCCCCGCCTGATGCTGAACCAGCAAGACTTGGCTCGCACCGGCCTGATTCAAACCGGTAGCCGTGCCCGTTGGCGGGTGCTGGTGGCCGGTGCGCCCAGCGCGGTCGAAGCCCTGCGGCTAGACCTGCTGCCCAAGCTCAAGCGCGGCGAGCGGCTCGACAATATCGAAGAAGCCCGCCCTGAAATCCGCGTGGCACTGGAACGCGCCACCCGCTTTTTGGGGCTGACGGCCTTGTTGGCGGTGATGTTGTCGGCGGCGGCAGTATCTTTGGCCTGTCGGCGGTATTTAACCCGCCACACGGCTTCGGTGGCGGTGATGCGGTGCTTGGGGGCGGGGCAGGGCGAAATTCTGTCGCTGTTCCTGTTCCAATTTGCCGGTTTGGCCGTGGTGGCGGGGGTGTTGGGGACGTGCTTGGGCTGGGTGGCGCAGGCGGCAGCGGTGTCGCAACTGGCGGCGGGGCTGACCGACAACCTGCCCCAGCCCGGCCTGCAACCGTGGCTGTCGGGCATGGCCTTGGGCGGGGTGCTGCTGTTTGGCTTTGCCGTGCCGCCCTTATTGGCGTTGAAGCGCACCCCCACGCTGCGGGTGTTTCGCGATGAGCCTGTCCCCACCCATTTAGGCCGCAGCGGCTACCTGCTGGGTGGGCTGACCCTGTGCGGGCTGATGGCATGGCAGGCCGGCGAGCCCAAATTGGCGGTGCTGGTGTTGCTGGGCTTTGCCGTATTTTTGCTGGTGGCGGGCGCGGGGGCATGGGGCTTGGTGTCCTTGCTGCGGCGGCTGCCTTCGGGCGGCAAGGTCGGCTGGCGGTTTGGGCTGGCCAATGCGGCGCGGCGGCAGGGGCTGACCGTGGTGCAAATTGTGGCGCTGGCCGTGGGGATGATGGCCTTGTTGGTGCTGACCATTGTTAAAAATGACGTACTCACCGCATGGCACAGCACCCTGCCCGCCGATGCGCCCAACCGCTTTGTGATTAACATCCAGCCGCCGCAACGGGCAGGCATCGAAGCCCTGTTTGCCGCACAGGGGCTGCCCGCCCCGCAGTTTGCCCCGATGGTGCGGGCACGGCTGCTGTTTATCAACGACCAAGCCGTACGCCCCGAAAGCTACGCCGACGACCGCGCCCAGCGGCTGGCCGAGCGGGAATTTAACCTGTCGTGGACCGACACCCTGCCGGCGGATAACCGTTCGGTGGCAGGGGCACCGTGGGGCGGGTCGGGCGATGCTTTTTCGGTGGAAGTCGGGCTGGCAGACACCCTAGGCATCAAGCTGGGCGACGTGTTGCGCTTTGATATTGCCGGCACCGAATACCAAGCCCCCGTGACCCATCTCCGCAAGGTGAATTGGGACAGCTTTAAGGTGAATTTCTTTGTCTATGGCAGCCCCAGCCTCTTGGGCAAGCAAGCGGCCAGCTATCTCACCAGCTTTTACCTGCCGCCCGACCGTGAGGCGGCGATGTCGGCCTTGGTGCAGGCCTTCCCCAATCTGACCGTGATGGATGTTGGGGCGATTTTGGCCGAGGTGCGCCGCTTGCTCGACCGGCTGACGTGGGCGATTGAAGCAGTGTTTGGCTTTAGTCTGGCGGCGGGGGTGTTGGTGTTGTGGGCGGCAACGCTGGCCACCCACGATGAACGCGCTTTGGATGCGGCGATGCTGCGCACCTTGGGTGCGTCTTACCGGCAGCTCCGCACCATTGCCTTGGCGGAATTTGTGTGGCTAGGCGGCGTGGCAGGCGGTTTGGCCGCGCTGGGGGCGTTGGGCTTGTCGGCGGTGGTCAGTGTGCAGATGCTGGAAGTGCCGATGCGGCTGAATCTGTGGTTGCTGCCGATTGGCGTGGGCGGCGGGGCGGTGATGGCGACGCTGGCCGGCTGGCCGACCACCCGCCGCCTGCTGCGCGTACCGCCGCTGTGGGTATTGCGGCAGTTGGGTTAGGCTGGAGAACCCGTCCCGCCCACAAAAAACCGACAAAGGGCGACCGCCTGTGGCGGGCTGTCCCCCTTTGTCGGTTGGGTTTCAGGCGTGTGTTTTTCACTGGCAGTGGGATGGCCATCGATTGCCCAACAGGGAACTGCCCGTATAATTCGCGCACCCGATTTCTCTGTTATTTAGGCACACCATGACCGACCGCACTGCACACCTCGCCGCTTGGCTGACCGAGACCTGCCCCCATCGCCCGTTTACCCTCGCCCCTGCCAGCAGCGATGCCAGTTTTCGCAGCTACTGGCGGGCAACTTTTGCTGATGGCGACACCGCCATTGTGATGGATGCCCCGCCCGCCCACGAAGACTGCCGCCCGTTTGTGGCGATTGCCCAGCTGTTTGCCGAAGCCGGTTTGCATGTGCCGACGGTGCGTGCCCAGCAGCTTGAGCAAGGCTTTTTGCTGCTCGATGACCTCGGCCATACCCCCTATCTGACCGCCCTGACCCTTGCCCCCGAATGCGCCGAGGGGCTGTACCGCGATGCCCTAGCCGCCTTGGTCACGCTGCAAGCCGCCAGCCGCCCCGATTGCCTCCCCGACTACGACGAAGCCCTGCTAACCCGCGAATTGCAGCTTTTCCCCGACTGGTTTGCCAGCCGCCACCGCGAAAAAGCCTTTGGCGTAAAAGAGCGCGAAGTGTGGCACGCCGCCAAGACCCTGCTGCTGGACAATATCTTGGCGCAGCCCAAAGTGTTTGTGCATCGCGATTATCACAGCCGCAACTTGATGGTGGTCGCGCCGAATCCTGGCGTGCTGGACTTCCAAGATGCGGTTTACGGCCCGATTACCTATGACCTTGTGTCTTTGCTCAAAGATGCCTATATGCCGCTCCCCGAGGATGAGATTCTCGACCGTGTGGTGCGCTACTGGCAGTTGGCGCGTCAAGCTGGTTTACCCGTGCCCGCCGACATTGACACTTTCTACCGCGACTTTGAGTGGATGGGGGTGCAGCGGCATCTTAAAGTGCTGGGGATTTTTGCCCGCCTTTATCACCGCGATGGCAAGGACGGCTATTTGCAGAACATGCCGCTGGTGGTCGAGCACCTTAAACGCACCTGCAAGCGTTACACCGAGCTGTTGCCCTTGGGTCGCTTGATTCAAAAGCTGACGGGGGATGATTTCCGTTACGAGCCGAGCACATGAGTGCCGCCGCACCCCGTGCCATGGTGTTGGCCGCAGGGCGGGGCGAACGGATGCGCCCCCTGACCGACACCACGCCCAAACCCCTGTTGCAAGTCGGCGCAGAGCCGCTGATAGGCTGGCACTTACGCCACTTGGTGGCGGCAGGGCTGACCGACATTGTGGTCAACCACGCCCACCTTGGCGCGACGCTTGAAGCCGCCTTGGGCCAGGGTGCGGCGTGGGGCGTGCAGCTGCACTATTCCCCCGAAACCACCGCACTGGAAACCGCCGGTGGCATTGCCCGTGCCTTACCGCTGCTGGGCGATGCGCCGTTTGTCGTGGTGAATGGCGACGTGCTGACCGATTACCCGTTTGCCGCCCTGCTGGCGCGTGCCCAGTGTTGGGCAGCGGGCGATTTGGCGCACCTTGTCCTCGTGCCCAACCCGCCGGAGCATCCCGACGGTGATTTTGACCTCAGTCCAGCGGGGCGCGTGCTGGACCAGCCGCATTACACCTTTGCCGGTGTGGGGGTGTATCACCCCGCGCTGTTTGCAGGGTTGGCGGCAAACCAGCCGGCCAAACTCGCTCCGCTGCTCCGCGCGGCAATGGCGCAAGGGCGGGTCAGCGGCGAAGTCTGGCGCGGCACTTGGCTGGATGTCGGTACGCCACAGCGGTTAGACACCGCCCGCACCTTGGCGGCGGGCTGGTGAGTCAGCCGGTTCGTCGTGTGCTGGGCATCGACCCTGGTAGCCGGATTACGGGCTTTGGGGTGATTGATTTGCACGGGCAGGCACGCCGTTATGTCGGTTCAGGCTGCATTCGCACCCCGCCCAGAGCCCCGCTATCAGAACGGATTCGGGTGATTGTGACCCACCTGTTTGAAGTCATCGACACCTACCACCCCACGGAAACGGCGGTGGAGCAGGTGTTCGTCAATATCAATCCCGCCGCAACCTTGATGCTAGGGCAGGCGCGGGGGGCGTGTTTGAGTGCCTTGGTGCTGCGGGATTTGCCCGTGGCCGAGTACACCGCGCTGCAAGTCAAACAGGCAGTGGTGGGGCATGGCAAAGCCGACAAAGCCCAAGTGCAGGCGATGGTGGTGCGCTTATTGGGTTTGTCTGGCACGCCGCAAGCCGATGCCGCCGACGCGCTGGCCGTGGCCTTGACCCATGCCGGTCATGCCACCGGCGCATTGGCGCACTTGTCGCAGGGTTTGAAGCTGCGCGGGGGGCGGTGGGGGTAGCGGTGTATTGATGAGGCTTGGGCATTGGTCTGCCTGTTAACGATGGCACTCACCAATATCAAATTGTTTCAGCAGCTTATCTAGCTCATCGGCTGTTTCAGCCAGCTCAGCAATGAGAACCCCCACCTGTGTGATTTCTTGGGTAGAGGCTTCAATCCGCGCACTAATATTCACCGTACGTTCAGCCAAGTCATGTGCAGCGGCAGATTGTTGGACATTGGCTTCTGCGATATTCCACATCATCAACCCTACGGCTTGGCTCGCCTCCAGAATTTCACTCAGGCTGTTGGAGGTCGCGGCTAGGTGTGCTTCACTTTGGGAGGAGCTTTGACTGACATGCATCATGTTGGCCACCGCTGAATCTGTCACGTCACGCACACTCGCAACAATTTGGTTAATTTCTGCCGTACTTTGCCCCGTGCGTTCAGCCAAGCGGCGCACTTCGTCAGCGACGACGGCAAACCCCCGCCCCTGCTCCCCTGCGCGTGCGGCCTCAATCGCTGCATTAAGTGCCAACAGATTAGTTTGGTCTGCAATCTCGCGGATGGTATCCGTGACGGTGCTGATTTTAACGACAGATTGATGCAATTCTTGGATAGTAACTTGGGTCTGTTCTACTCTTTTGGCCGCTTCAGAGGTTTCTCGACGCGAGAGCGTCATGCGGTCTGTGCCGACTTGTGCAATACCCGCCGCTTGTTTGGCTGCGACTGCTGCCCCATTCGCCGAAGTTGCCACCTCGGTGACCGAAACACTCATTTCTTCAGCAGCCTCTGACATGCTGACGACTTCTTCGGACTGTCGGGAAGATTGCTCCATCATTTCCGACATCAGTTGATGAAGGCGGTGGCTACGGGTGTGCATCACGGTGGCTGCACAAAACAAATCATCAATCATTACCTTGATATGCACCTGCATCACCGCTATACCGGCTTCGATTCGCCCCATTTGATCATGGTTATCGATGGATAATGTATTGGTAAGGCGGCCTTCTGTAAGATTATCTAATGCGGCAGCAAGGTGATTTTGTCGTGCTTTGCTTACATGAATACGCCATGCCATCACTAAGCTAACGAATAAACCGCTCGCAACCACACCCCATTTGAGTTCCGGTTGTGTGGCCAAAGCAGACACAATTGTGCAGAAGTTCAGGGTGCCCAGTGTCAGCAAACCGGTGGCTTGTGTCGAGAGTTCTAGACGGCGACGTTTGCGCGGCAAGGCTCCCCCGTTGGCGCCGATTTTTTGGAATAAGGCTTCTGTTGTCTCAATATCTTGACGGCTAACAGGTGACCTAACCGACATGTAACCCGTTACTTGTCCCTGTTGCTTTATTGGTACAACAAATGCAAATACCCAATAGTGGTCACCGTTTTCGCATCGATTTTTGATGATGCCTTTCCAAGCATTGCCAGCGCTTAGCGTCTTCCAGAGGTCCTCAAAGATACAGGGAGGGACATCAGGATGGCGCACCATATTGTGGCTACGCCCAATCAGCGCATCACGCTCAAAGCCAGATACATCAACAAAAGCTTGGTTAACGTAGGTAATAATCCCCTTCAGGTTGGTTTTGCTGACGATGATGTCGCAGGTAAATAGCTTTTCTTTCTGCGTAACAGGCAGATTAATCTTCATGGGCAGCTCTTGATTTGGAGGGATTGGACGATAGTATCTATATTTCCAATCATCAAGAATGTCAAATAAATTATCATTGAAATGACAGGCCGGTTAATCCAGTTACACGCCTTCCTCATCCCAAAGACTGGGTCAAACCATGCTCGACGGCATACACGGCGGCTTGCACACGGCTAGACAAGCCCAGCTTTTTTAGAATGTTCTGCACATGGATTTTGACCGTGCTTTCGGCCAGGTCCAGCCGCCGTGCAATCTCTTTGTTGCTTTCCCCCCGCGCAAGGCAGGCCAAAATCTCACGCTCTCTGGGGGTGAGCCGCGCTTCGTCGCTGGGGAGGGGCGTGGCCGCACCGGCTCTAAACTGCTGCATCAGCTTGGTGGTCATGGCTTCCCTCATCACCGATTCGCCTGCCGCTGCCCGCTGAATCGCCGTCACCAAAAACGCAGCATCAATATTCTTCAGCAAATAGCCCCGTGCCCCTGCCCGCAAGGCCATGGCAAGGTCGTCGGCATCTTCGGACACGGTCAGCATCACCACAGCGCGTTGCGGGGTGTCTTGTAGCAGCAGCTGCAGGGTTTCTACGCCAGACAGTCCGGGCATATTCAAATCCAGCAACACCACATCGGGTTGGACTATCGTCGCCAGCTTGACCCCTTCCGCGCCAGAGTCCGCCTCACCGACCACTTCAATGCCTGTTTGCCGTGCCAACAGGGCACGCACGCCGCTACGAAATAGGGTGTGGTCATCCACAAGCAAAACACGGACGGGGGTGGACATGGGCTGGCTTTCTGAGAAAAAGAAGAAGGGGGTCAGGCACTGTGGCGGTGGTCTTTGGGCAAAAACAGGGCGACCCGTGTGCCGTGGGGATAGGCTGGATCAATATGCAGCGTCAATCCCGCCCGTTGGGCACGTTCACGCATAATAGTCAGCCCGTAGTGACCGCTGGGGCGGGCGGCCACTTCGTCGGCATCAAAGCCTACGCCATTATCAAGGACAGTCAGGGTCAGGTCTTGCGCGTCTTCTAGCCGCACCACGACACGGCTGGCTTGGGCATGTTTACGCACGTTGGACAGCGATTCTTGCAAAATAAACAGGATTTGTAATTGTTGGTCGGGTTGTAGCGGTGCGCCTTGGCTGTCTTTTTGCAGCTCGACCCGCATATCGGTTTGGCGGCGAAAGCGGTCTAGTACGGCTTCGATGGCCGAGGAGAGGTTTTCCGCGCTCAGGTTGGAACGGAAATTATTCAGTAGCTCGCGCACATCGTCGTAGCTTTCTCGGATACCAAGGCGGATATGCGCCAAGGTTTCTTCGGTGGCTTGCTGATCTTTTTCGTCCACCGCCTGCGCCATGATTTGCGCCTGCAAGTTCAAAAACGACAAGCCTTGGGCGATGCTATCGTGTAGGCCTTGGGCAAACAAATTACGTTCTTCTAGCACGGCCAGCTCGCGGGCTTTAGCGGCCAGCCGTTGGTTTTCGAGTGCGCCGCCCAGATGCTGACCGAGGGTTTCGAGCAACAGTACCTGCTGACGGGTAAAAATCTTGCTGTCACGGAAGTGCAAATTAAACTGCCCGAGCGTGCGCGACTGGGTGCTGATGGTAAACGCCGACACCATATTAAACCCTTGCCGGTAGCATTCACGCAGGGAGCGGGCTTTGTCGGGGTCGGTATCAAAAGATTCGATACGCGACGCACTGGCACTGGCGGCGGCCTCCCCACAAATACAGTCCCCGATCTTGATACAGTGTTCTTCTTCGGTCAGGGCGGGGGGCAGACCCGATTGGGCGACCAGATACAGCAGCCCCTGCGCGGTATCGGTTAAGCGCACTGCGCCGCCTTCTGCGCCACACTCGGCCATGACGCGGGTTAAAAATCCGCTGCACAGCTCATCCACACTGGCGGGACGGTTTAAAAACGCGGTGATTTCATAGAGCAAGGACAGCTCTTTGTTTTTTTGCTGGAGGCTGGCGGTTTTTTCTTCTACGCGGGATTCCAGCGTGGCATTGGCTTCGGCCAGCCGCCGCGCCATCTGGTTAAATGCGGTGGTGATTTCGCCAAATTCATCGTGGGTTTCGACCGGCACTTGGGTCGAAAAATCGCCTGCTGCCAGCCGCTGTATCCCTGCATTGAGCCGCTCTAGTGGACGAATCGCGAGCAAGAACATCAAAAAAATCATCGCCACCGTGCCCAAAACAGCCATCGAAGCCAAGGCCATCTGGCACAAGCGCAGCCACTCGGTTTTGCGGGCATTGTGGTCTTCGATGTCGTTGACCATTTGGTTGATGTTTTCCACAAACGCATCGCTGGCCGCCGAAAAAGCCCGTGCGGTTTGACGGGCGGAGGGGGCTTGGGGGGCGTTCAGGGTATCGGTAATCAGCGGCTTGAGCGTGCCATCCCAGCCTTGGCGCACGGCAGTCAGGGCGGTCAAAATCTCGGGGCGGCGGGGGACAAACAAGGGGCGCGAGGGGTCACCCGTTTCAAGGCGAGTGAGGGTGGTTTCAAAGTCCGCCGCCCGCTGGGTCAGGGCGCGTGTATCCCCCACCCCAGCCGCCACGTTTTCCATATCTCGTGCCAGCTGAAAGGTCCGCATCCGCAGGCTGCCGGCATCGTTAATCGCCGCCCCGCTGCCCTCTAGCTGCCACGACAGCAGCAAGGTCGCGCCAATGGCACACAGGGCAAAGGCCAAGAAGGTGAAAAACGAGAACAGAATCTTGGTGGTCAGCCGCCGCTGCAGGGGGAGGTCATGCACAAGGAGAGAGAAAGACGCAACGACAGCAGACATGGCTAAGGACGGCTTCCTTGGGGGCAAACGAGGGGGACAAAGCGGCGAGCGCGGGCATCAAAGCCGTAGAGTGCGCCTTCTCGGATGTCGAAATACCAGCCCAAAATCTGCAGCTTGCCAGCGGCTACGCGATCCCGAATCCACGGAAAGCTCAATAAATTATCGAGGCTGACCAAAATCGACATGCGCTCGGCCATCGCCAATTGCTCGTCGGGCGAGAGGTCGGCACATTCGGTTTGGACAAATTCGCGGGCGGGGTCGGCAATCGTCAGCCACTTGGCTAAAAAGCCGCCGCTGGGTTCTTCTTGTTCGTGGGTTACGCCCTGCATCAGGGCACGAATTCCGCCGCAGCCGCCATGCCCCAAAACAATGATGCGCTCTACCGCCAGCACACACACGGCGTACTCCAAAGCAGAGGACACCCCTTGGTGGTGCAGGCCTTTTTCGCATGGGGGCACAAGGTTGGCGACGTTGCGGACAATAAACAATTCGCCGGGCTCGCAGCCGGTGAGTTTCAGCGGGTCAACCCGTGAATCACAGCACCCCACCAGCAGTGTGGTGGGCCGTTGCCCTTCTTTGAGCGTGTCAAATAGCTCGCTGTCTTCGCGGTAATACTGCTGCTGAAAGCGGCGGAAGCCTTCTAGAAAACGGTCAATTGCTGGCATCTGTGTGCTGCTCGTTTACCGAGTCAGCCCCCCGTCATGGACATAAAGCGCATGATTTTACGCGGTTGTTCGCGAAATTCGTGACGTTCTGGTTTCAGTTCAATCGCAGCACGAATCGCAGCCTCGAGTTCGGCATCGCTGATGCCTGCTCGCAGCAGGGGGCGCAGCGGTAGGCTTTCTTCTTGCCCCAAGCACATATACAGCGTGCCTTCCACCGACAATCGTACCCGATTACAGGTGGCGCAGAAGTGCTGGGAAATCGGCGTAATCAGCCCCAAGGTAAAGTCACCCGATGGTGTGCGCCAGTAGCGGGCAGGGCCGCCGCCTAGGATTTTGGCTTGTGGCACAAGGTTAAAACGCGCCACCAGCCGTGCCAAAACTGGCTGCAAATCGAGATAATGCACCGAGCGGCCACTTTCGCCCATCGGCATGGCTTCAATCAGCCGCAAAATAAAACCGTGCTCAATGCAAAAAGCCACCATGGCTTCAATATCGCCATCGTTTACCCCTTGCATGGCGACCATATTGATTTTAATCGGGGCCAGCCCTGCGGCTTTGGCGGCCATCAAACCGGCGAGGATGGGCGGTAGGCTATCGCTGCCGGTGACTTCTGCCATGCAGTCACGGCGCAGCGAATCAAGGCTGACGTTGAGCCGTGCCACGCCTGCGGCTTTTAGGGCTTCGGCATGGCGGGCAAGCTGGGTGGCGTTGGTGGAAAGAGACAGGTCTTCTAGCCCTGGCAAGGCGGCGAGACGAGCCGCCAGCTGGCTAATGCCTCGGCGGAGCAGCGGCTCGCCGCCTGTCAGCCGAATGCGCCGTGTCCCCAGCCGCGTAAAAGCGGCCATGACCCGTTCAATTTCATCGAAGGTCAGCCAGTCGGCGGGCTCTTCAAAATCTTTAAAGCCTTTGGGGATGCAATAGGTGCAGCGTAAATCGCACCGGTCGGTCACAGAAAGCCGTACATAGTCGATGCTACGGCCAAAACGGTCTTGCAGCATGGCTGCGCTCCGTAAAAAGGGCTAGTTGAGCCTTGATTGTAAGCCCTAGCCCGCCCCAACACAGTCTGCCGGTTGGGGGGCGGGTATCGGTCATTGGAACTAGGTCGGGGGAGGCGGGCAGCGGGGTCGGGCTGCCACCCTGCCGACGCGTTTGGCCGTGCTTCCCTGCTGCTGGCGGTAGCGGGGTGTGATTTTTATTCCCCTCCCGTGGGAGAGATGTCCATCGGGGCAGGGGCTTGCCTTTGGGCTTGGTTTTTAGCTTTGGTGGCCTCGCCAGCAACCACCCCGTCCGGCTGTGCCGTCGCCCCCCTCCTTCGCCGGAGGGGAATAGGGGAATAACCGCCAAGGCCGCAGTGATTGCGCTTTTTTGCGCTTTCGCCTTGGCATCCCACCGCCATGAGTATGACAATGGCCGATGCCCGCCCTGCGCCCCTTACAGGGCGGCCTCTCCCTGAAACAGGGTTATTTTTAGGATAAAAACGTGACTCCCTCTGCTGCCACCCCGCCCCTCGCGCTGGATGCCGCAACGTTTCCGCTGCTGGGTCGCCAGCTAATTGAAGCCAGTGCGGGTACAGGCAAAACCTATACCATCGCCAATTTGTATATTCGGCTGGTGCTGGGGCATGGTCAGTCGATGCGCCCTCCGCTGTCGCCCGACCAAATTTTGGTGGTGACCTTTACCAAGGCCGCCGCCCAAGAGCTGGTGGAGCGTATCCGGCTGCGGCTGAATGATGTGGCGATAGCACTGCGTGACGATACGCCGCCCGCCGACCCGTTTATGGCGGTGCTCTGGCAAGACTACCAAGCCACGGCACAACGCCCCTACGCGGCACGGCTGCTGACCCAAGCCGCCGAGGCGATGGACGAGGCGGCGATTTCGACGATACATAGCTGGTGCCAACGGATGCTGCGCGAACACGCCCTAGACAGTGGCAGCTTGTTTTCGTTGACGCTGGATAGCCCAACGCAAACCGAACAACGCCTCCTCGAAGCGACCTGTGATTTTTGGCGAGAGCACGCCTACGCCTTGTCTCCAGAGGCATTCAATGCCCATCCGCTGTCTGATTTAGGCGCACCGGACAACCAAAGCAAAACGGGGCTGCTGTCTGCCCTGCGCCCTTGGCTGACCCACATCAGCCAAGGCAAGCTGACAGGGCAGGCAGAAACGCCCTGCCCCCCCGATGAATTTGCGGCGGCACTGGCGGCGTTTAAAGCCCCGTACAGCGAACATATCGACACCGCCAAGGCGATACTGGACGAGGCCAAAGCGCAAAAGGCATTCAACGGGACGGCCTATCGCCATGACTCAGCGGTGGCGCGTTTGGCGTGGATAGCGGCGTGGGTGGCTAATCCTACCGTTTACACCCTCGTCAACAATAAGAAAGCCCCGCTCACCGCTGACGATTACAAATACTTCGACCCTGCGTTTATGCGCGGCGAAGATGGCAAAAAACGCTGGCTCAATCCCCAAGACCCGCGCATTGATGCCCCCTGCTTTGCCGCGCTCTTGGCTTTGCCCGACACCCTTGCCCGCAGCTTGCCGCCGCAAAAATGGGCATGGCTGGGCTATGCCGCCAGCGAGGTTAGCCGCCGCACACAGGCGGACAAAACCCGCTCGGCGGTGATGGGCTTTGACGACATGCTGACCCAATTGCGCACCGCCTTGCAGCACCCCGAGCGGGGCGAACGCTTGGCGAACCTGTTGGCGCAGCAATACCCCGTCGCGCTGATTGACGAATTCCAAGACACCGATTCCACACAGTTCGGCATTTTTGACTGTATTTACCCCCCCAGCCGTGCCGCCACCCATGCCTTGGTGATGATAGGCGACCCCAAACAGGCCATTTACAGCTTTCGGGGTGGGGACTTAGACACCTATCTGGCGGCACGGGCTTCGGCGGCGCAACCAGCCTATACCCTCGGCTGCAATTACCGCGCGACAGCCGCGATGGTGGCGGCGGCCAATACCCTGTTTGACCATCCCCAGAGCTTTTGCCATCCCCAGTTGCCGTTTTTTCCGGTGGCGGCCAAGGGCGAGGTGAAAGGCGCGGTGCGAAGCTGGGTGCGGGCGGGAGAACGTCAGCCACCCTTGGTCATGGCGCAACCGTCAGAAAACACCGGCGCACCGCTGGCCAGTGCCCTGCTTTATGCCGAGTTTGCCCGCCAAACAGCAGAGACGATTCGGGCTTATCTGCAGGAGGGCAAGGCAGGGCATTCGGGCTTTTACTGCGAGGAAAATGGCGATTTTGCACCGGTCAAACCCAGTGACATCGCGGTACTGGTGCGCACCGGCAAAGAGGCCAAGGTGATTCAGCGGGCTTTGCAAAAGTGCGCGGTGCCATCGGTGTATTTTTCTGACCGCGAATCGGTGTTTGCCAGCCCAGAAGCCCAAGACGTGCGCCGCTGGCTGCTGGCCGCGCTCCATCCGCAACAAGAACAAGGGATTCGGGCGGCACTGAGCAGCCGTGCCACCGGTTACAGTTTTGCCGAGCTGGATGCACTCAACCATCAGCCCGCCCAGTGGGATGCCATCGTTGATCGCTTTGTCGGCTACCACACGGTATGGCGAGACAAGGGTGTGCTGCCGATGTTGCGCCGCCTGCTGCATGATTTTGCTGTGCCTAGCCGCTTGCTGTCCGATGCCGCTGGTGGGGGCGAACGCGCCCTGACCAATCTGCTGCATCTGTCCGAACTGCTGCAAACCGCCGCTGAAACCGTCGATGGCGAACAGGGCTTGGTGCGCTGGCTAGAAGCGGCCATCGCAGGGCAAAGCATGGTGGGTGATGAAGGGCTGGTGCGCTTAGAAAGCGACGAGACACGGGTCAAGATTGTCACGGTTCACTCGGCCAAGGGCTTGGAGTATCCGTTGGTTTTTCTCCCCTTTGGCTGTGCCTTCCGCGAGGCAGACGCGCCCCCCGCTGTGGTCGAATACCAAGACCCCGATACCCACGCGTGGCAGACCGCCCCCGCCACACCGGTTTGGCGGCTACGCCCTGCGACCGCCAAGGACAGCCCTGCCCCGCACCCCGACTGGGCCCGCCATGAATATGCCCGTTTGCAAGAAGACCGGCGGTTGCTGTATGTCGCCCTGACCCGTGCCTGTTACCAAGTGTGGCTGGGGGTCGCGCCCACCAAAATCGGCAACAGCAGCCAAGACCACACCGCCCACTCCGCCTTGGGGTCTTTGCTAGAGGAAGCGGTTAATATGGCCGCCGAGCCCCTCCCTGCTGCGCCGCCCGCGTTGTCTGAACTGTCTGACCCCGCCGCGCTGCCGCTCCCTTATTGGGCGCAAGTGGTCACTGCCACCGAGGAACGGCTGGCCGAGGCACTGGCTGCCATCCAGCCCCCCGCCTTGCCGCCGGTCACGTTGCCGCCACCGCCCGCCGCCGCGCCGCGTCCCGAGCCGGTGGCCGCGCGGACGATGACCGTCAACCCTGCCCCGTCTCCGGCGTGGTGGATGGCCAACTACAGTGCGCTGATGCAAGCGGGTCGCTACGGCGACAGCGGGCTGGAAACCACCGAGGAAAAACTGCTGGCCGAAGAAAAATGGGGGCGTGACCCTTCCGCCCTCGCCGCCGAGGCACAAGACGACGCGCCGCCCGCCCCCCTGCCCCCTGCAACCTTGGCAGATGCGGGGCAGGTGTTTGCGACCTTCCCCGCTGGGCGGCTGTTTGGGGTGTTTTTGCACAGCGTCTTTGAGTGGATGGGGCGCACAGGCTTTGCCGAGTGTGCTGCCGACCCCACGCTGCTGCACACCGAGCTGGCAAAACGCTGCCGGTACGAGGGCTGGGAAGCCCATCTTGAGCCGCTGAACACGGCCTTGCAGGGCTGGCTACGGCAGCCGCTGGTTTTGCTGGGGGCGACCACGCCGCCCACGCTGCACGCCTTGTCCTGCTATCAGCCAGAAATGTCGTTTTTGCTGGCCACCGCCTCGGTCAAGATGGCGGAAATCGACGCGCTCAGCGATGCCTGCTTTCCGTCGTACCCGAAAAAATTGCCGCTGCCTGCTCATCGGCTGAACGGCATGTTGAGCGGTATCGCTGACCTGATGTTCTTATGGGAGGGTCAATATTATGTGCTCGACTACAAATCCAACGCGCTGCCGGACTACACGTCTGCCGCCTTGCACGCCGAAATGCGCAGCCGTCGCCGCTATGACTTGCAAGCCCTGATTTACCTGCTGGCTTTGCACCGCCATTTGCAATCCCGTTTGCCCGACTATGACTATGACCAGCACATGGGCGGGGCGGTCTATGTGTTTGTGCGGGGCTGGGATGGGGCGGGGCAGGGGGAATGTGTATGCAAACCGCCGCGTGCCGTAATGGAAACGCTAGACCGTTTGTTGACGGTCGGCAGCCCCGCCCAACAGGGTCTGCAACTTGAGGAGTCGGTGTAATGCTTGAACTGTCGATGGCTACGGTGTTGGCGCGGCTCGAAAGCGGGCAAGCCGAGGGACTGCTGCGCCCCTTGGATGTCGCGTTGGCCGAATTTGTGGCGGCGCATGTGCCCGCTGCCTTGGCGATGCACCCCCCTGCTGAACGTGAAACGCTGACCGCCGCGCTCACTTTGGCCGCCGGCCTCACCAGCCATCAAGCGGGGCGGGGGCATGTGTGCTTGGACTTGACGCAACTGGCCGCCAATCCCATTCAAACCTTGGGGATGCGCGTGCCGCCCTCCGGTGCTGACCTGCCCGAGCAGACAGACAGCTTTGCCGCGTGGCTGGGGCAGCCCACGGTGTGTGCGTGGCTCACCGCCGACCAGCTGAATGCGTCGGGCTTGGTCAGCGGTGCAGCGATGGGCTTCCCCTTGCGGCTGCACGGCCATCGGCTGTATTTGCTGCGGGCGTGGACAGAAGAGCAGCGGGTGGCTGGTGCGCTGGCAGCACGCGCCCGCCGACCACCTACCCTGCCGGATGTGGCCGCTGTGCAGCAGTCTCTGGTGGATTTGTTCGGGGTGCCGCGTAACCTCAACGACTGGGGGCAGCGACAAGCCGTGGCGCTGGCCTTGACCCGTCAGGTGCTCTTATTGACCGGCGGTCCAGGCACGGGCAAAACCACGACGGTGCTGCGGATGTTGGTGGCCTTGCAATGGCAACGGCAGGCGGCAGGACAGGCCTTGGCGGTGATTAAGCTGGCTGCGCCCACCGGTAAGGCCGCCGTGCGTTTGTCGAGTGCGGTCAAAGCCGAGCGCGACAAGCTGGTTGCGGCCTTGCCCAGCCTAGACCCCGCCCTGTCTGGCAGTTTGCCCAGCGAGGTGGTGACGCTGCACCGCTTGCTGGGGGTGAAAGCCGGCTCGCGGCACTTTGCCTTTAACCACACGCATCCCTTGGCGGTGGATATTGTGGTGGTGGATGAGGCTTCGATGGTGGATTTGAGCATGATGGCCGCCTTGGTGGACGCGCTCCCCGCCCACACCACCTTGATTTTGGTCGGCGACCGCAACCAATTGGCCTCGGTCGAAGCGGGGGCGGTGCTCGGCCAGCTCTGCGCCGCCCACGGCGACTATCCGCCCGAGGTGGCGACGTGGTTGGCCGCTGTCACCGGCCATGCCCCTGCCCCGCCGGTGGAGACCGCCGCCAGCGGCTTGGCTGCCCATACGGCGGTGCTAACGCATTCGTTTCGGTTTTGTGGGGACAGCGGCATTGGGCGACTGGCAGAGGCGGTGCGCCAAGGCGATGTGGCGGCGACCGAATCGGTCTGGCGGCAACAGCCCCCCGACCTCAGCCGCCATAGCCAGTGGGAGGCTCTGCTGAATGTGTTGGATAGCGAAGCGGGGTATCGCCCTTACCTAGAGGCCGTCGCCGCCCGCCCCGCGTTGGTCTTGACCGAAGGGGTGCCGGATGCCGCCCAGCAAGCAGTGCTGGATGCGTGGGCGACAGCAGTGTTGGGCAAGCTGGGGCACTGTCAGGTCTTGGCCGCCCTCCGCCAAGGGGCATGGGGCGTAGATAAGCTGAATCAGCGGCTGGTCAGTGATTTAACCAAGCGGGGCAGGCTGACGTACCGAGAAGGGGAGGTCTGGTATGCCGGTCGCCCCGTGATGATGACCCAAAACGATTACGCCCTCGGCTTGATGAATGGGGATGTGGGCGTGACCTTGGCGTGGCCGACAGGCGGGCTGCGCGTGGCGTTTTACAGCGGGGAGGGCACGGCAAGCGGCATTCGTTGGGTGTCGATTAACCGGCTGCCTAAGGTCGAAACTGCTTTGGCGATAACGGTACACAAGTCGCAAGGCTCCGAATACACCCACGCGCTGCTGGTGTTGCCGCCCCATGCCGGTGCGCCGATTCTCAGCCGCGAGCTGGTTTATACCGCCCTAACCCGCGCCAAACAGCACTTTACCTTGTTCGCCCCGCCCCCTGCTTCGGGCGAACCTGCTGCCCGAACGGCGGTGTTTGACGTGGCGGTAGGGCGGCAGATTCTGCGGGAAAGCGGGTTGGCAGAAGCGGTGGCAGGATTCGGCACAGGCGTGACCCCGCTTTGGTAGACAATAGCGGCCTCAACACTGCCCTTGGAACAGAACAACCATGCGAACCCCTGCCCCGCTGTGGATTTTTGACCTCGACAACACCTTGCACGATGCCAGCCACGGGATTTTTCCGCATATCAACCGCGAAATGACCGCCTACATCATGCGCCACCTCGACGTGGATGCCGCCCAAGCCCAACAGATTCGCGAAGTCTATTGGCACCGCTACGGCGCGACGTTGACCGGCTTGGTCAAGCACCACGGCGTGCAGCCCGCTCATTTCCTGCGCGAGACCCACCCCATCGAAAGCCTGCTGGATAGACTGCGGTTTGACCCGCGCGTGGCGGGCTGGCTGAAACAACTACGGGGGCAAAAAGTGGTGTTCTCCAACGGCCCGACCCACTACGCCCGCGCCGTGGTTGGCAAAATGAAGCTGCACCCCCATCTAAGTGCCGTGTTTGGCATCGACCACTTTGCCTGCGTGCCCAAGCCCCGTTTGCAGCCTTACCGCCAGCTTTTGGGGCGGCTAGGGGTGGCGGGGCGGCGGTGCATCATGGTGGAAGACAGCGTACACAACCTGCTCCCCGCCAAGCGGCTGGGCATGACCACCGTCTGGTTAGCCCCCCAGCGCGTCACCACACCAGGGTTTGTCGATTACCACATCCGCCATTTGTCGGAGCTGGTGCGGCTGCCGTGTGCAAGGTGACAGCGGTGGACGCTCCCGCGCCACGGCTGGCGGCGGGGGGGGGCTGTCCCGTAGGACGTGGCGAAATCGGGCTGAAGCCCGACCTACGGGGGGCGGTGCCAATCACACCGTTGCTCGGGCTGGGCGGTGATTCCCCGCCGCTGCTGGCCGAATGGGGTTTGGCCTTTATTCCCCTCCTTTCGGAGAGGAGGGGTGCCCCGTAGGGGCGGGGTGGTTGCCTTTGACTTTTGGGTTTTGGGGCTAGGTTTTAGCTCTGGCAGCCTCGCCCCCCCGTCCGGCTACGCCGTCGCCCTCCTCCTTCGCCGGAGTGGCATGGTAGGTCGGGTTTCAACCCGACAACTCGGCAGCACGCTATCGCGTCGGCTGGCGGCGGTCGGCTGTCCCGTAGGACGTGGCGAAATCGGGCTGAAGCCCGACCTACGGGGGGCGATGCCAATCACACCGTTGCTCGGGCTGGGCTGTTATTCCCCACCACGGCTGGCCGCAGGGTTTTTGCCTTTATTCCCCTCCTTTCGGAGGAGGGGTGCCCCGTCGGGGCGGGGTGGTTGGTTTTGACTTTGGGTCTGGCTTTTGGCACTGGTCCCCGCCGCACCGCCCCCTGCTGTTATGCTGTTGCACTGTTCCCTTTTCCTGTTTGAGTGCGCCATGACAGCCTCTGCCCCTGCTGCCCTTACCCTGACCCCTGGCCTGATTGTGCTGCACAGCAATCGGCTGGAAACCCTACGCGCACTCACCCTGTCATGGTTAGACCACCACCCCTTACCGCCGCTGGTCAACGAGTGCTTTTTAACCCAAAACAAAGGCATGGCGCATTGGCTCAAACTGGGCTTGGCCAGCGCAGAGGGGGGGCGGGTCGGCATTGCCGCAGGGCTAGAAGCCACCCTCCCCGCCACCTTTCTATGGTCGGCCTACCGCACCGTATTGGGCAAAGACAGCGTCCCCGCGCAGTCCCCGCTAGACCGCGAAGCCTTGGTGTGGCGGCTGTATCGGCTGCTGCCCCGCTTGGCAGACGACCCCCTGTTTGCCCCGCTCACCGACTTTATCGGCGACCACCCCGACCTCGCCGCGCTCAAGACCTACCAGTTGGCGCAGCGGCTGGCCGATGTATTCGACCAATATCAGGTTTACCGTGCCGACTGGCTGCAAGCATGGGCGGCCGGCGAAACCACCTTGCCGCGCCTGCACGCCCCCGCCCTGCCGCTTGAAGCCAGCCAGCTCTGGCAACCCGCCCTGTGGCAGCGGCTGCTGGCTGACATTGACCAGCACACCGGCAGCGGGCTGTCTCGCCAGAGCCGCGCCTTTTTGCACGCCGATTTTTTGACCGCCCTCGCCACCCAACCCACCCGCCCCGCTGGCTTGCCGCAACGGGTGGTGGTGTTTGGCGTGTCCGTCTTGCCCACCCAGATTTTGCAAGCCCTGACCGCCTTGGGGCAGCATTGCCAAGTGCTGATTGCCGCGCACAACCCCTGCCAGCACTTTTGGGGCGACATCATCGACCCTGCCCGCTACCGCAAGCTGGCGCGTCGCCGCCAAACAGGCAAACCTGGGCTGCCCTCGCCCCTAGACGAAGCCGAGCTGCATCTGTACGCCCAACCGCTGTTGGCGGCATGGGGGCAGCAAGGCCAAGACTACCTGCACCAGTTAGACGAAGCCGAAACGCTGGTGCCGCAACTGCCGCTGCCGCCCACCATTAACAAAGCCGAGCTGTTCGAAGTCCCCGAAGGCGACAGCGTGCTGGCCACGCTGCAAGGCGAATTGCTCGACCTGACCCCACCCCCCGCCGCGTGGTCAGACCGCCATGTGCTGCAAGAGGGCGACGAGGCCATCGTGTTTCACCTCGCCCATAGCCGCCAGCGTGAAGTCGAAATCCTGCACGACCAGCTATTGGCACGGTTCGAAGCCTGTGCCGCCGCCGGCCAGCCCTTGCACCCCCGCGACGTGGTGGTGATGGTGCCGGACATCGCGGCCTATGCCCCGTTTATCCATGCCGTATTTGGGCAATACCCCCGCAGCGACCGCCGCCATCTCCCCTATTCAGTGGCCGACCAAAAGCTCCGCCACAGCGAAAAACTGCTGCGGGCCTTGGAGTTTGTCCTCAACCTGCCCCGTGCCCGCTGCACCCTGAGCGATTGGCTAGATTTGCTCGAAGCCCCCGCCTTGGCCGCCCGCTTTGGCATTGAAACCAGCGACCTGCCGCTGGCCGCCCTGTGGCTGGAAGGCGCGGGGGTGCGCTGGGGCTTAACCAGTGCCCAGCGGCAATCCTATGTCAGCCATTACACCGACCCCCGTAATACGTGGGGCTTTGGGCTAGACCGGATGGTGCTGGGCTACGCCAGCGGCACCGGTGCGAGCTGGGATGGCATTCCGGCCTACGACGAAGTCGCGGGGCTGTCTGCCGCCTTGGTTGGGCGATTGGCCGCCCTGTTTAAGACGCTGACCCACTGGGCGGGGGTACTCAACCAACCGGCCAGCCCCACCGCATGGCGGATGCGTCTTGATGCCCTGCTCGACGCGTGTTTTTGCCCCAGTGCCAGCCACGAAGTCCAAGACACCCGCTTGCTCGACACCCTGCGCAAAGGCTTGTTGGGCTGGGAAGCACAGTGCCATGCTGCCCAGCTCACCGCGCCGTTGCCGCTGGCCGTGGTGCGCGAAGCATGGCTAGAGTCGGTGCAAGACCCCAGCCCCGAGCAGCATTTTATGGCCGGCAAAATCAGCTTTTGCACGCTCACCCCGATGCGTGCCATTCCGTTTCGGCAGATGTATTTGTTGGGGATGGGCGAGGGCGAGTTTCCGCGCCGTCATGCCACTGCGGATTTTGACTTGATGACCGTCGCCGGACAGGCACGGGCAGGCGACCGCTCTCGCCGCGAAGACGACCGCTATCTGCTGCTTGAGGCTTTACTCTCGGCGCGGGAGCAGCTCTATATCAGCTGGGTGGGACGCAGCATCCGCACCAACCAAACCACGCCGCCCTCGGTGCTGGTGGGGCAACTGCGCGACCACTTGGCGCGGGCTTGGCGGGTCAGCCGCGAAACCACCCCTGCCGCCCTCTCCAACCAAACCGGCGAAGCGGTGTTACAGCAGCTCACCACCCTGCACCCCTTGCAGCCGTTTAGCCCGCGCTATTTTCAAGCCGCCTCACGGCTGTTTACCTATGCCCAAGAATGGCAACCCGCCGCCCAAGCCCTGCAGCAGCCGCGCCCTGCTGTCGCCGCCCTCCCCGCCGCGCTGCCCGACCGCCCTGCCCCCAGCACGCTGAACCTCGGCGACCTTGCCCGCTTCCTCAAACACCCTGTGCAGCACTTTTTTAACCGGCGGCTCAACGTCTATTTCAGTGCCCAAGAAGAGAGCCTGCCCGACCACGAGCCGTTTAGCCTGAACAAGCTCGACGAATGGCGGTATCGCCACACGCTGTTGCCCCTGCTGCACCAGCAGCCAGACCTCACCGCCGACGGATTCTTTGCCCAAGAAGCGGCGGCGGGCACGTTGCCCTTCCCCTACCAAGCGCTGCCCACCGTCCAAAATCTAAGCTTTGCCGTGACACAACTCCATGCTGCCCTCACCCAAGCCGAAGCCTCGGTGCAGCCGCTTTCTGCTGTCACCGGCGAAACCGTGCTTCGCTTGGCGTGGCAGCACGGCGACACCCTGCGGGGACAAGACAGTTTGGCCGGTGTGGGCGTGGATGTGGCAACAGGGGAACGGGTGTGGGTGGTGGCACTGACTGACCTTTTTGCCAAGCGGCTCGACAAGCTGCTGCCGTACTGGGTCGGGCAAGTGGTGGCCGCCGCCACCGGCACGCCGTTGGTGATGCGGGTGGTGGCCTTGGATACGCTGGACACCTTGCCCACCGAAGGGCGGCACCTGCCGTGGTGGGATTTTCCGCCGCTGCCCCAAGCCGAAGCACAGGCTTATCTGCAGACACTGATGGCAGCATGGCAGGCCAGTTGGGCGACCCCGCTGCCGATTTTGCCGAGGGGGGTTTCGCCCGCCGAGTACAGCAAAAATCAGGGCGAAAAAGCGAGCGAGCAGTGGGCGCAAGATGCCTATTTAAACCGTGCTTTTGCCTCTGCCGAAGCGTTGCTGACGTTGCCGTGGGAAGGGGACGTGCCCGCCGCCCTTGTCGAGAACGGCGAAGCACTGCCCCCCGCTTACATGGTGTGGTGGCACACGCTCTACGCGCCGCTAGACGAGGCGATTGCCCGACAAGTCAACGCAGCGGAGGCCGCGCTGCCTGCCGACGGTGCCCCTGCTACCCGCAAAAAGGCGGGGAAGGCATCGTAGCGTGGGTTCAGCGTCTTTTTAAGAGCAGTGGCGGGGTCGGGCGGAAACCCTGCCGCCCACCCTGCCACTGAAGACCTGCACCGCAGACCCGTTTGGCCGTGATGCGCTGCCGCTGGCGGATGGCGGCGGCGGGGTTGGGCTGTTATTCCCCTCCCCGTGGCGGGGTGGGGTGGTTGCCTTTGGGTTTGGCGGCCTCGCCAGCCACCACCCCGTCCGCAGCGATTGGGCTTTTTGGGGTGCTTCGCCTTGGCAACCCCTGCGCCATTGGGACTTTGAGCAGGTTCTGAGGTTTGTTGCGTCCTATCCTCTCCCCGCTGCCCCCCTGCTGCCCGCAGTCGGTATAATCCGCGCAAACTGCACCGTGCCCCCCTCACTTTCCTAAGCCAAGGCGGGGCGTATCTTCCCTGACTGACTGATTTGGCGACACTTTCCCGCTATGGCAATCCTGACCATTCTGCATTACCCCGACCCCCAACTTCACACCCGCGCCCGCCCTGTGGCTGTGGTGGATGACCGTATCCGCCAGCTGCTGGATGACATGGCCGAAACCATGTACGCCAACCAAGGCGTTGGGCTGGCGGCGACCCAAGTTAACGTCCACGAACGGGTGGTAGTGATTGATGTGTCGGACGAACACAACGCCCCGCAAGCGTTTATCAACCTTGAAATCCTCAGCCAAGAGGGCGAGCTGGTGGGCGAAGAGGGCTGTTTGTCTGTCCCTGGCGTATACGACAACGTGCCCCGTGCCGAGCGGGTCACGGTTCGGGCGCTGGACCGCGACGGCAAGCCCTTTACCCTCGAAGCCGAAGGCTTGCTGGCGGTGTGCCTCCAGCACGAGCTGGACCATCTCAACGGCAAAGTGTTTGTCGAATACCTGTCTTCGCTGAAGCAAAACCGCATTCGCACCAAGCTTAAAAAGCACGAGAAGAAAAACCTGTGACGTGAAGGGCGCGTACCTTCCCCTTGCAACACGTTCTGACCCTTCCCCTTCTCTCGCTTAACCCTGCCCCCCCCCGACGGGGGCGGTTTTTAACCAGCAAGGTGCTCCGATGAAACTGCTGTTTGCGGGTACGCCCGATTTTGCTGCGGCCTCTCTGGCCGCGCTATTGGCCGCAGGGCACACCGTTTTGGCGGTGCTGACCCAGCCTGACCGTCCTGCTGGGCGCGGCATGAAGCTGCAACCCAGTCCGGTCAAAGCCCTCGCCCTGCAACACGGCTTGCCGGTGCTGCAACCCACCTCGCTAAAAACCCCCGACATCCAAGCCGAGCTGGCCGCGTATGGGGCCGACATGATGGTGGTGGCGGCCTATGGCTTGCTGTTGCCGCCTGCGGTGCTGGCTTTGCCGCGTTGGGGCTGTGTTAACGTCCATGCCTCGCTGTTGCCGCGTTGGCGCGGGGCGGCACCGATTCATCGGGCGATTGAAGCGGGCGATGCCGAAACCGGCATCACCATTATGCAAATGGACGTAGGGCTGGATACCGGCGCGATGCTGCTCACCCGCCGCACCGTCCTGACCCCCACCGACACCACCGGCAGCCTGCACGACCGCCTTGCCGTGCAGGGCGGCGAAGCCATTGTGGCGGCCTTGGCTGATTGGGCGGCACTGACCGCCGTGCCCCAGCCCGACGCGGGTGTAACCTACGCCCACAAAATCACCAAAACCGAAGCCGAGCTGGATTGGGCGCAGCCTGCCGAGCTGCTGGCACGGCGGGTGCGGGCGTTTAATCCGTTTCCTGGGGCATTTACCGTGGCGGCGGGAGGCTTGCTTAAAATTTGGGCAGCCGATGCCGACCTCGCCCCCACCGCCGCGCCTGCCGGTACGGTTTTGGCCGCCGAGGCGGACGGCGTTCGGGTGGCGACGGGTCAGGGCACCTTGGTGCTGACCGTGTTACAAGCTGCCGGTGGCAAACGCCTGCCGGTACGTGACTTTCTCGCCGGTCATCCGCTGCCTGCCCGATTGGGGGCGGCGGTTTGATGTCTCTCGGCTAACCCTGTTACCCCCCTTTTCCCCTCCGAACACCAGAAGCCCGCACGATGCGAGCTGGGGTTCGACTTAAAAAGCCTCTCCCTCTGCGGAGAAGCCCACGACCTTTACCGAAAAGCACCTTATGCAAACTATTCAAAAGCTGGCCGCCCAAACCCTCGACACCGTGCTGTCAGGGCGCAATCTGACCGATACGCTGGCGGCACTGTGGCGGCAAGAGCCCGCCCTGACCGGCCCCCAACGCGCCGCCATTATGGACATCTGCTACGGCAGCTTGCGGCATTACGGCTGGCTGCGCGGGGCGTTGGATAGCTTGCTGTCCAAGCCTTTGGCCGACCCGTTTATTGACCGGCTGCTGATTATTTCGCTGTACCAGTTGCTGTACTCGCAAACGGCGGCTTATGCCGTGGTGGACCACGCGGTGCATGTGGCCACCGCGCACGACGACGGGCGACTCAAAGCCTTGGTGAATGCGATTTTGCGTAACTTCCAACGCCGCCGTGCCGAGCTGACCGCTGCGCTGAAGCGCGAGCCCGTCGCCTTTTGGAATCACCCTGATTGGTGGATTGGCGTGGTGCAGCAAACATGGCCCAGAGACTGGAAACAAATTTTGACCGTGGCCAACCAGCATCCGCCGATGACCTTGCGGGTCAACGTCCGCCGCACCACGCCAGAGGCCTATTTGGCCACGCTGACCGCCGCCGACATGCCGGCCACCTTGCACACCAGCGGGGCGATTACCCTGACCAAGCCGGTGCCGGTCGATAAGCTGCCCGGCTTTGCCGAGGGCGTGGTGTCGGTGCAGGACGCAGGGGCGCAGTTGGCGGCTTCGTGGCTAGAGGTGAAAGACGGGATGCGGGTGCTGGATGCCTGTGCCGCCCCTGGGGGCAAAACCGGCCATTTGCTCGAAATCGCCGATTTGGATTTGACGGCGGTGGATGTCGATACCGCCCGTTTGGCGCGGGTATCGAGCAATCTGGCGCGTTTGGGCTTGTCGGCGCAGACCGTGACCGGCGATGCCGCGCGTCCGGCCACATGGTGGGACGGCAAGCCGTTTGACCGCGTGCTGGCCGATGTGCCGTGCTCAGCTTCGGGCGTGGTGCGCCGCCACCCTGATATCAAGTGGACACGCCGCCCCACCGATGCGCAAACCTTTGCCCGTCAGCAAATTGGCTTCTTGGATGCCCTGTGGGCCTTGGTCGTGCCGGGCGGCAAAATGCTGTACGCCACCTGTTCGATTTTTCCGGCTGAAAACCGCCGCCAAATTGATAATTTCCTGACCCGCCATGTCAATGCCAGCTTGGAACGGGATATCCAGTTGCTCCCTAGCGAAGAACATGATGGCTTTTACTACGCCTTGCTCTGCAAAGCCTAAGCCTCGCGGCTGGGGCTGGGGCTGGCTGGCACTGTGCCTGCTGCTGACCGTGTGCAGCGGGGTGGCGCGGGCAGAGTCTATCGTGACCAAAGTGGCGACACTGGATGTGCAAGACGGGGCCTTGGTGGCCAGCACCCGTTTTGCCGTGCAGCTCAACCCCACTTTGGTGGACGCGCTGGAAGGTGGGGTCGCGCTCAGCTTTAAGCTGGAGTTTCAGCTCACCCGTCCACGCTTGTATGCGTGGTGGCGGCAGCTGGCCGATGGCTTTGATGCCACCGCTGACCAATCCTACAAACTGACTTACCACGCCCTAACCCAAAGCTGGCGCGTGTCGGTGGGCTCGCTTTACCAAAGTTATCCCACGCTGAATGATGCGCTGACCTCGATTGGCGCGATTCGCGGGTGGCGGGTGTTGCCCAAAAGCATGGTGGGCAAAAGCCGCCTCAGCGACTTTGGCGGGCAAGTGCGCCTCGCGCTGGATATTGCCCAGCTCCCCCGCCCCTTTCAGCTTTCTGCCCTTGGCGCGGCAGAATGGAAACTGGATTCCGGCTGGGTGGCTTTAGCCCCGCCAGAAAGCGAGCACTGATGCGGGCAACGATGAGCGTGGTAGCCACGCTGGGGCTGATTGTGTTGTATCTGCTAGCGGTGTCCACCGGCAATGCTTCGCGCTTGGCCGACTACTACTGGGACATCGTCGCCCTCTCTGGTGTGCTGGGCATGGCGATGCTGGGGCTGATTGGCCGTCAGCTTTGGCAGCTCAGGCAGCGCGTCCGTGCCAAGGTCTTTGGTGCCAAGCTCACGCTGCGCATGGTGCTGATGTTTACCCTAGTGGCGGTGCTGCCTGGGGTGCTGGTGTTTACTGTCTCCATGCAGTTTCTGAACAAGAGCATCGAAAGCTGGTTCGATGTGCATGTGGAATCGGGCCTAGAGCGCGGTTTAAATCTGGGGCGCAATGCGCTGGATTATTTGCAGCGCGACTTAGAGCACAAAGCCCGCCAAGTGGCGACCGAAGCCAACGGCTTGCCACCTGTTTCCCTCACCCTAAAATTGCCGGCCCTGCGTGAAAAGTTGGGGGTCAGCGAAATTGCCGTGTTTGATTTGCGCGGCCAGTTGCTGGGGGTGGCGGGCACGCCCAGCAATGGGGGGCAAGTACCGACGGCCCCGCCTGCTGCCGTCTTTACCCAAATCGAAGCCAATCAAACTTACCGCGCGGTCGAAACCCCTTCTCGTCAGCCGATGCAGCTGAGAGTGGCCGTCCCTGCTTATCCTTTGGCGCAGCAGGGGCATCCCGTGGTGGTGCAGCTGATTCAGCCCGTGCCGCCCCAAATCGCCGAGGATGCCGAGCTGGTCGAAGCCACCCGTGCCGAGTACCGGCAACTGGCGTTCTCCCGCGAGGGGCTGAAACGTTTTTACCGGCTGACGCTGGGCTTAACCCTGTTGATTACCCTGTTAGGGGCGATAGGCTTGGGCTTGTATTTGTCTGACCGGCTGTCTGCGCCGCTGGGGGCATTGGCAGCAGGGACGCGGGCGGTGGCGCAGGGTGACTTTTCGCGCCAACATCCCATTTACAGCCGCGATGAGCTGGGGATGCTGACCGCCATGTTTAACCGCATGACCAAACAGCTGGCCGATGCGCGTGCCCAAGCCGATGCCAGCCATGCCGAGCTACAAGCCAACAACGCCTACCTCGAAAGTATTTTGGTGAATCTCTCGGCGGGGGTGTTGGCGTTTAATGCCGATGACCGGCTCACTGCGGCCAATACCTCTGCCACCCGTATTTTGGGCGTGGATGCGGCGACCTTGCAGCCTTACGCCCTGACCGAATGGGCACAGTACGCCCCGCAGTTGGCTTCGCTGGTCGAAGTGATTGCCCGCCATCGGCACGACGAATCAGGCCACGATTGGCAGGTCGAATTAGACTTTGAAGGGGCGCAACGACACCAAGTGCTGCTGGTGCGCGGCACGCGCTTGCCAGAGGTCGGCAGTCGGGGCTATGTGGTGGTGTTTGATGATGTAACCGACTTGGCGCGTGCCCAGCGCGATGCGGCGTGGGGCGAGGTCGCCAAGCGGCTGGCACACGAAATCCGCAATCCGCTGACCCCGATTCAGCTGTCGGCAGAACGCTTGCAGATGAAGCTATCGAGCAAATTATCTGGCAGCGATGCCGAGATGCTGACCCGCGCCACCGACACCATTGTGAAGCAGGTGGCGGCGTTAAAAGGCATGGTCGATGCCTTCCGCGACTACGCCCGCGCCCCGACAATTCACCTTGCTCCGCTTGATGTCTCTAGCTTGATTCGTGAAGTGCTGGCACTCTATGAATCCCACTCTGCTGTTGTGGCGACTTTGCCCCCTCAGGGGCCGGTGATTTTGGGGGATGCGGCGTTGCTTAGACAGGTGTTTCATAACCTGTTGGCCAATGCCCAAGACGCGGTGAGTGACGCGGCCACCCCCCTGATTCACCTCACCGCCACAGCAGAGAACAATGCAGCCGTCATTGTTGTTGAAGATAACGGACAAGGCTTTGCTGCTGATATTCTGCCGCGTGCTTTTGAGCCTTACATTACGAATAAGGCAAAAGGCACAGGGCTGGGTTTGGCTGTTGTTAAAAAAATAATCGAGGAACACCATGGCAGTATCCACTTGGGGCACTCTGCCGCAGGCGGGGCGCGGGTTCGCGTCGTACTGCCTTGTGCGGAGCAGGCATAATGCGGAGCAGTGACATTCTGATTGTGGATGACGAAATCGGCATCCGAGAGTTGTTGTCAGAGATTTTGCAAGACGAGGGCTATACCGTGGCATTGGCAGAAAACGCCGAGACTGCCCGCCAGTTGCGACACCAAACGCGCCCTGCGTTGGTGTTGCTGGACATTTGGATGCCCGACTGCGACGGCGTGACCTTGCTGAAAGAATGGGCCAAGGCGGGGTTGCTGAATATGCCGGTGGTGATGATGTCGGGTCATGCCAGCATTGATACCGCAGTGGAAGCCACCCGTATCGGCGCGTTTGATTTTCTGGAAAAGCCCATTTCGCTGCAAAAATTGCTTTCAACCGTCCAGCGGGCGTTGAAATACGGCGACATGCAGGGCAACCAAACCCTCAGCCTAGATCGCATGGGTAAAAGTGCCGTGGTGCAAGAGCTGAAACGCGCCCTAGAGCGGCTTGCACCGGTCAAAGCCCCGCTGTTACTGACCGGCGAGCCTGGGGTGGGGTTTGAACTGGCCGCGCGGTTTTTTCACCAGCCCAATACCGCGTGGGTGATGCCGACCAAGCCTGAGCAAATCGCCGATGCCCCGCTTGATTTGCTGCAAAAGGCCAATCAGGGCGTGTTGTTTTTGCCCGAAATCGGTAGCCACAGCCGCCGCGTCCAACAGGGCTTGTTGTTTTTGCTGTCTAAGCTCGACCGCTACAACGTCCGGCTGGTGTGTGCCTGCAGCCGCCCCCTGCACGAGATGATGGCCGATGTTGATTACGATAAGCGGCTGCTCACGGCTTTGTCGGGGGTGATGTTGCCGCTGCCTAGCCTGCGCCACCAAGCCGACGACATCATCGACTTGGCGCAACAGGTGCTGGCCGATTTGGTAGAAAACAAACAGGTGCCGCCCCACCGCTTTACCACTGCCGCGCTCAACAGCCTGCGTCAGTACGATTGGCCGGGGAATTTGGAGCAGCTCCGCGCCATTATCAAAAGCCTCGCCCTGACCGCCGAAGCTGAAGAAATTGACGCGGTAGAAGTCAATCGCGTGCTGGCACAGTTTCGCCAAGACCGCCCGCCCGAAGAATCCGGCTTTGATTTCAGCTTGCCGCTGCGTGAGCTGCGCGAGCAAATCGAACGGCGGTATTTTGAATATCACATCGGGCAAGAGAACGGCAATATGAGCCGCGTCGCCAATAAAGTCGGGCTAGAGCGCACCCATCTTTACCGCAAACTCAAACAACTGGGCGTGACCTTTACCCGTCGGGTGCTCGAAGAATGAACGATACCCAGCTCCTGCGTTACAGCCGCCACCTGCTGTTACCCCAGATTGATTTGGCGGGGCAAGACCGGCTGCTGTCTGCCCATGCTTTAGTGATTGGCGCGGGCGGCTTGGGGTCGCCGGTGGCGATGTATTTGGCGGCAGCAGGGGTGGGGACGCTCACCGTTTGCGACGATGACACGGTGGAACTCAGCAACCTGCAACGCCAAATTGCCCACGACACCGCCAGCCTCGGGCAGGCCAAAGTGGCCTCCTTGGCGGGGCGCGTGGCGGGGCTGAATCCCGACGTGGTGTGCCAGCCGCTGAATGCCCGCATGACGGCGACGGAGCTGGCCACGGCCGTGGCGGCCGCTGATGTGGTGTTGGATTGTTCGGATAATTTTGCCACCCGCCATGCGGTGAATCAGGCCTGTGTCACCCACCGCACCCCACTGGTGTCGGGGGCGGCGGTGCGCTTTGATGGCCAGTTGGCGGTCTTTGATGCCCGCCAAGCCGATGCGCCGTGCTACCACTGTTTATTCCCCGACGAAGGCGAAGCCAGCGATGGCCCCTGCGCCACCTTTGGGGTGTTTGCTCCGCTGGTTGGCATTGTCGGCTGTATGCAGGCGGCAGAGGCGTTGAAGCTCTTGGTGGGGTTGCCGTCCAACGCGCTGAACCGGCTGGCACTGTATGACGGGCTGAGTGGCGATTGGCGGCATCTGCACTTTAAGCGCGACCCTGCTTGCCCCGTGTGTAGCAGCTAGGGGCGGCGGCGGGCGGGTGTGCCCTCTGCCCGCTTGCCACCTTTCTCTCCCCTTAGAACCTGTTTAATAAGGTGCGTAGTTTGCTGTAAATATGCCGCCAGACGTAGGTCGGGTTTTAACCCGACAAAGCCTCGGGATAAATCTCGACCTACACAGGGGCTTTGGGGTGTTTTGCCTTAGAACCTGTTTACGGTCTACGAAACTCGGGTGATCCTGCGTTGAAATTCGGAAAAAACATGCGCATTGACCGCGTGTCAACGCCGCTTTTTTTCCGAATTTCGCCTTGGCTGGCCCTTCGTTCGCTAGATTGTAAACAGCTTCTTAGCCACCCCTGCGCCATTGAGATGGTAAACAGGCATTGTGCCCAGACTAACGCCGCTCGGTTTTAAAATCGGCGGCATGTTTCGCTAGGCTGCCCGCTTCACGGTCTAAGGTATGCGCCGAGGTATTTAGCCTATCCATCACCTGCTGCAAACCGGCTAAGTTTGATTCGATATGCGCCATGCCCACCGTGGTGTCATCAATAGCGACGGCTTGTTGGCGGGTTGTATTGGCCACCTCGTCGGCTACCTGATGAATCGACTGGATTTGGGCGGTAATCGTGCTTTGGGCTTCGCGGGCGGTATCCAACACCACCAAGCCTTCATCGACCTGTTCAGACAACGCCATCATGGATTGCGCCGCGTGCTCGGTCGAGACGTGAATCGCCTGAATAATCGTGTTGATGTCGGCGGTACTGCTGGTGGTGCGCTCGGCCAGCTTGCGGACTTCATCGGCTACCACGGCAAATCCCCGCCCCATTTCCCCTGCCCGCGCGGCTTCAATCGCGGCATTCAGTGCCAACAAATTGGTTTGGTCGGCAATATCGCGAATCACCCCTGCCACCATGCCAATCCGGCTGACGGCTTGGTTCAGCTCGTCCATGGTGCTGCCGAGCGCGCGAGTGGCTTGGGCTTGGTCGGCACCGGCTTGGCGGGACTGCTGCATCGCAGTTTCGGCTTTGAGGCTGGCTTGGCTGGCATCGGCCACGGCACGGGCGTTGTCGCCAATTGCCGTCGCCACCGAAGCCACACCCGCACGCATTTGCTCTGCACCCGCTGTCAGGGCGGACATGGTGTCGGCAATATCCCGTCCGCTGCGGTTGGCTTCGCCAGATTGCCCCAGCAGCGTGCTGGCGGCGGTGTGCAAGGTGTCGGCAGCGTGTTGAATCAGACGTACGGTATCGGCTTGGCGGGTCAGCATGGCATCAATGGCGCGTCCCATGCTGCTGATTTCGTCTTGCCCTGTCAGGTTCAGCCGTTGCTGTAGGTCGGTGCCGAGATGAAGGAGAAAGTCACGGATATGGTGCAGCGGGCGAACAATGCTCTGCGATAAGCTATACGCCACCACGACCAGTAGCAGCAAGCTCAAGCCCAACCCCATCAGGGTATTGCGTCCTGCCGAGTGCGCGACCTGCTCGGCAGCGGCTTGGTCGGCTTGGCCGTGGGCTTCTAGGGCATTACTGAGTGCAGCGAGGCTTTTTTCGAGGGACAGAAAGCGGGTCTCAAAGTCGGTCATCGCTTGGCTCATGTCGCGCCCTTCGGTCAGCGCGTTCATCATGGTTTTCGCTTCCTGAATATAGGCGGCGACCACGGGCTCAAGTGCGGCTATCAGGCGGCGTTCTTCTTCGTTCTGGGGCAGGGCTTGGTTGCTGGCCAGCCGTGCTTGGAGGATTTTGCTGTGGTCGGCAAATGCGGTGCGCACCGTCTTGGCTTTGGTTTCGTCTGCGTGGCGGTCAGGACTGTTGATTTGGTAGAACAGGTCGAGCACATCGCTCCGAATGGCATCGTGCATCATATCGACCTCGCCGATATTGCGGATTTTGGTTTGCCCAATGGCTGCGCGGGTCAGTGCGTCAGAAAGCTGGGTGGTTTGCCAATAGTTCATCGCCCCCATCCCCAATAAAACCAATACCGCAGCCAAGCCAAAGAGCGTTAAGCGGAGGCGAATACTCAGGCGGGTCAACATAGGACACTCCGAATGCAAGGAAAAGAAGGGGGAAGAAAGCGTGAGGCGGCGGTCAGTATGCTGCATATTGCGCAGAATAGGGGAGGAGATAGCTGGGCAAGCGCACCGCTATTTTTTGGTGCAATTTTGAGGTCAAAAAGTGGGTAGTTGGCAGGTGGAAGGCGGCTACGCCCGCCTGTCGTGGCCTTGTCTTCTCGGCTTAAAAATCCCCCGCTTATCGCGCCAACCTTAAAGCCACAAGGCTAGAGTAGGTCATAATGCCGGTTTTGCCTAGAGAATACCGATGACAGACGCTGACACGACCCTATTGCGCCTTTCCAAGCTGATGGCGATGCGGGGGCTTTGCTCTCGCCGTGAGGCAGACGACTACATTGAACGCGGCTGGGTCAGCGTGAATGGCGAGCCTGCCATTTTGGGGCAAAAGGTGCTGCCTTCGGTGCAGATTACCCTAGACCGCCGCGCCGAAACTACCCAAAGCGAGCGGGTGACGATTCTGCTGAATAAGCCGGTGGGCTATGTCTCTGCCCAAGCCGAAAAAGGCTATATCCCTGCGGTGAATCTACTTGTGCCCGAACGCCGCTGGACGGGTGACACCTCGCCTCGGCGGTTTTCGCACGAGCATGTGCGCGGGCTTGCACCTGCGGGGCGGCTAGATATTGATTCGACGGGCTTGTTGGTGCTGACCCAAGATGGCCGCATCGCCAAAACCATCATCGGCGAAACATCCGAGGTTGAAAAAGAATATCTGGTGCGGGTCAAAGGGCGGCTGTCACACAATGGGCTGGCCAAGCTGAACCACGGCCTGAGCCTTGACGACAAGCCGCTGCTCCCCGCCGAAGTGGCGTGGCAAAACCAAGACCAGCTTCGGTTTGTGCTGCACGAAGGCAAAAAACGCCAAATCCGCCGCATGTGCGAGCTGGTGGGGCTGGAGGTTGTGGGGCTGAAGCGGATTCGGGTGGGGCAAGTGGTGTTGGGTAATTTACCGCAAGGACAGTGGCGGTATTTGTCTCCTGATGAGCAGTTTTAAGCAGCGGCTCACGCACGCCCCAGACAAGGGTTTGCCAAGGCAAGCTGCGCTGAGAGCGCGGCGTTGAGATGAGATCAATAGGTCTATTTTGGAGTATTTCAACAGCCGCCTAGGTCGGAATTTTTCCTATGCGGTGCCGGATTGCAACCCAATCTATGGCTGGTGCGGCGATATTAAGACCGCGTGCAGTGGCATCCACACCCCATGCTTCGAACAGAGGCTTCACTTACAAGACAAGGTTTAAACGATGTATCAACATATTGTGGTTGCCGTGGATGACAGTGCCTGCAGTACTCACACCTTGGTTGAGGCGATGCGTTTTGCCCGTGCCACCGGCGCAAGCCTGACCTTGGCTACCGTGGTTAATTTTTTAGAGCTGGCGGTCGAGGCCGGAGGTCGCCCTGATGTGTCGGTACTTGACGTGCTGGCTCATGCACGCGGCAGTGCTTTGCTTGAGCCGAGTCTCGCCCACGTCGCCGCCGAAGGGCTATCGGCCACGCCAGTGGTGCTGCATAGCTGGGGCGGCGGCAAAGAAATTGCCTTTGCCTTGGTGGAGTACGCCAAAACCAGCGGCGCGGATTTGATGGTGATTGGCACGCATGGTCGTACAGGGTTACGCCACCTGTTGCTGGGCAGTGTTGCTGAAGCCGTGATGCGAGAAAGCAGCTTAACCACCTTGGTGGTGCGTGCCCCCACGGTGGGCGGCGCAGCAGGCGGTTAGAACCTGCTTACGCTAATTAACCTCGTGGCACCCCTTGCCTATTCCATGTTCGTGTTTGAGATTAAAATGGCCATTACCCCAGAGGCCAACGCAGTGTCTTCCCTCTTGATGCTGCTGACGTTGTGCCTTATTGTCTTTGCTTCCAAGCGACCGCCTAACGCGTGACGTGCCCACTGATTTTTTGCGCACCACGTTACCCAGCGTGCGGAAAGCCCCGTTCTTTTTAGGGCGGGGATGAATAGGACGACGGCGTAAGCCGTCTTTTCGTGGCACTTAATGCGGGTTTGCTGCTGCGCAATGTATTGCCGAATCAGCGCAATCGGTGCGCCGCCACAAAGGCATAATGGCTGTTATGGAACGTCTTCAAGCCTTTAAATTCGAGCGACAGCCCAACGGCGAACAGCAGCGCACGATGCGCCGCTTCGCGGGGTCGTGCCGGTTCGTGTTTAACTTAGCTAGCTTTTAGCTGACCGCCGTAGGAATCCCCTGCTTTTAAGTAGGGGAGGATGTCAAGTCACCACAACGGCAAGACCTCACTAGCAAACAGCGGCACGAGCCGAACTCTCTGTGGTTACATATCAAACTAAAGTAAGCCCCCCTCGCCCGACCGTCCCGCTACGGGGCGGTTTCGCTGCACGTCGCTATCGTGTGGCACAAGGGTTTTCGCTGGTGTATTTGGCGATGCTGCTGGTGGTCAGCCTGTATCCCTTTGACTGGGAAACAGGCTCTGCCCCGTGGTTCGAGTTTTTGAGCTACCCGTGGCCGTATTACCAGCGACCCTTTGACGTGACGGTGAATGTGCTGGCCTATCTGCCCTATGGCTTTGCCTTGGCGCGGGCGTGTCGACGGGGCTGGCGTGGCTTTGTCTTGGCTTCGCTGCTGACTGCGGCCACCAGTCTTGCCATCGAAATCGCTCAACTGCATATTCCTGGGCGGGTGGCCTCCAACCTCGATTTGCTCAGCAATGCCTGTGGTGGGTGCAGTGGGGCACTGCTGGCCACCGTGCCCTATTTTCGGCGTATCGGCAAACGGCTGCGCCGCTGGCGCGAACGCTGGGTGCAAGATGGCATTGCCGGTGATTACGCGGTAATGCTGGTTGTGCTGTGGTTTTTGACCCAGCTCAATCCGGCCACACCGCTGTTTGGCGTGGTGGTGATGCCCCAAGGTCTGCCCCAACCCTACGTCTCGCCCCTCGCCGACCCTGCCTTGTTTTTGTTTTTGCTGGAAGCCGGCGGTGCCATGCTTAACCTCGCGGCGACCTTGGTTTTTATCTCGGCGTTTTTGACGCATCGGCGCGACACCTTTACCGTACTGGTCACTTTTTTAGGCCTAACCCTGCTGCTGCGGCTGGGCGCGGTCGGTGCCATGCTCAAGCCGATGGCGTGGTTTACGTGGATAAACAGCCAAGTTTTTGTCGGCTTGCTGCTGGGTGGATTTCTCACCCTGCTGCTGACCCATGCCCCACGCCGTATGCAAATGATCGGGGCTTGGCTATTGTTTGCCTGCTCGCTGTGGGTGATGGCGCAATGGCCGTTGTCGGGCGATGTCAGCGAACAACGGGCGCTGTTTCGCTGGTCTTATGGGCATTTAACCAATCTCAACGCGCTGGCCGAATTTACCGCCCGAAGCTGGCCGTGGGTCGCCATGCTGTGTTTGACCGTCGGGCTGTTTAAAAAGCCTGCCATTTAGGGGAGCGGCGCACGCCGCATCCAGCATCCCCCATCCCGCCCCGCCCTTTCCCGTATCCCTTTCCGCCCTCGGAGCCCCCGATGTCCCTCACACTGAACGACCCCAGCCTCCTCCGCCAACACGCCTATTTCGATGGGCAATGGCAAGCTGCCGCCTCCGGTGCAACGCTGACCGTCACCAATCCGGCCACCGGCGAAGTCCTGGCCACCGTGCCCAAGATGGGCGAAGCCGAAACCCGCCGCGCCATCGAAGCTGCCGAGCGGGCAGGGCAGCACTGGAAACGCCAATCCGCCAAAGCCCGCAGTGCCCTGCTGCGCCGCTGGTTTGAGCTGATGATGGCCGCCCAAGAAGACCTCGCCCGTATTTTGACCGCCGAGCAAGGCAAACCGCTGGCCGAGGCCAAGGGCGAAATCGCCTACGGTGCCAGCTATCTGGAGTGGTTTGCCGAAGAGGCCAAGCGCATCACCGGCGACACCCTGCCCGCGCCCCAGCCCGACAAGCGGATTGTGGTGCTAAAAGAGCCGGTTGGCGTGTGTGCGGCCATTACGCCGTGGAATTTCCCCAATGCCATGATTACCCGCAAAGCCGGTGCCGCCTTGGCCGCAGGCTGCACGATGGTGCTCAAGCCTGCCAGCCAAACGCCGCTCTCGGCACTGGCCATTGCGGTGTTGGCCGAGCGGGCAGGCATTCCGGCGGGGGTGTTTAATGTGGTGACAGGAGAAGCCCGCACCATTGGCGGCGAACTGAGCCGCCACCCCAGCGTGCGGAAACTGTCGTTTACTGGCTCGACCGAAGTGGGGCGGCTGCTGTTGGCGCAATGCGCCCCCACCGTCAAAAAAATGTCGATGGAGCTGGGCGGCAATGCGCCGTTTATCGTGTTTGACGATGCCGACCTCGATGCCGCCGTCGAAGGCGCGATGGTGTCCAAATACCGCAATGCGGGGCAAACCTGTGTCTGTGCCAACCGGCTCTATGTGCAATCGGGGGTGTATGCCGCCTTTGCCGACAAACTCGCCCATGCCGTGGCTGCCCTTACCGTCGGGAATGGGATGGCCGATGGCATCACCCAAGGCCCGCTGATTGACCACGCCGCCGTTGCCAAGGTGGAAAGCCATATCGCCGATGCCCTCAGCAAGGGGGCGCAGCTCAAGGTGGGCGGCCAACGCCACGCCCTCGGCGGTACGTTCTTTCAGCCCACCGTGCTGACCGAAGTCACTCAAGCCATGCACGTTGCCCGCGAAGAAACCTTTGGCCCTGTCGCGCCCTTATTTCGCTTTGACACCGAGGCCGAGGTCATCGCCATGGCCAACGATACCGAGTTTGGGCTGGCCACCTATTTTTACAGCCGCGACATTGGGCGGGTGTGGCGGGTTGCCGAACAGTTGGAGTACGGCATGGTCGGCATCAATACAGGGCTGATTTCGAACGAAACCGCACCGTTTGGCGGGGTCAAGCAATCGGGGCTGGGGCGCGAGGGCTCGCACTTTGGGATAGAGGATTACCTAGAAGTGAAATATGTGCTGATGGGCGGGATTTAAGCGCGGGTTCGAGGCGCGGGCTCGAAGCCCAAGTCCGGCTCTCGCCGACGGGTTGTGACTCCCGCTGCGGCGGCGCAGGCCAGCAGCGGCGGGGAATCACCGCCCAGCCCGAGCAACGGTGTGATTGGCACCGCCCCCCGTAGGTCGGGCTTCAGCCCGATTTCGCCACGTCCTACGGGACAGCCCTCCCCCGCCGCCAGCCGGCGCGATGGCGTGCTGCCGCGTTGTCGGGTTGAAACCCGACCTACCGTGCCACTCCGGCGAAGGGCGCGACGGCGTAGCCGGACGGGGTGGTGGCTGGCGAGGCTGCCAGAGCTAAAACCCAAGCCCAAAGGCAACCACCCCACCCCTCCACGGGAGGGGAATAAGGCCGAACCCGTTGGCGGCGTGTGCCACCAGCGGCGGGGCATCACGCCCCCACCCCGTCGCGGCCTAGGTCGGTACCGCGCGGCGGACTACAGCCCCAAATCCGCCCACAAGCCATCAACCCGCGTCTTGACCGCAGCATCCATCACAATCGGCGTGCCCCATTCGCGCTGGGTTTCGCCCGTCCATTTATTGGTGGCATCCAAGCCCATTTTGCCGCCCAGTCCAGATACGGGGCTAGCAAAGTCGAGGTAGTCGATCGGGGTGTTTTCAATCAGCACGGTGTCGCGGACGGGATCCATGCGGGTGGTAATCGCCCAGATGACTTCTTTCCAATCGCGGGTGTTCACGTCGTCGTCCACCACCACAATGAACTTGGTATACATAAACTGCCGCAAAAAGCTCCACACCCCCATCATGATGCGCTTGGCGTGCCCAGGGTATTGCTTCTTAATGCTGACCACCGCCATGCGGTAACTGCAGCCTTCGGGCGGCAAGTAAAAATCGACAATTTCAGGAAATTGCTTTTGCAGCAGCGGCACAAAGACTTCGTTCAGTGCCACGCCCAACACGGCGGGCTCGTCAATCGGCTTGCCGGTATAGGTGCTGTGGTAAATCGGGTCAGGGCGGTGGGTGATGCGGTCAATGGTAAAGACCGGAAACCAATCTTGCTCGTTGTAGTAGCCGGTGTGGTCGCCGTACGGGCCTTCGAGGGCATAGAGATAGCCATCCACTTCTTTTAGCGGCACGCCGTGTTCGCTGCGCCCCGTATAGCCCCGCTCGACGGGGGTTAACGCACCTTCCAGCACCATTTCGGCCATGGCGGGCACCGACAAATCATTGCCAATACAGGTGGCCAGCTCGGTACGGCTGCCGCGCAACAGTCCGGCAAATTGGTACTCCGACAAGCTATCGGGCACAGGGGTTACTGCGCCCAAAATGGTGGCAGGGTCACAGCCCAATACCACTGACACGGGGAAACGCTGCCCAGCGTGGGTGGCTTTCCAGTCGCGGAAATCCAAGGCACCGCCCCGATGCGCCAGCCAACGCATAATCACTTGATTACGTCCAATTACCTGCTGGCGGTAGATGCCCAAGTTTTGCCGCTTTTTATGCGGCCCACGGGTGACGGTCAGCCCCCACGTAATCAGCGGGGCGACATCACCAGGCCAGCAATGCTGAATCGGCAACGCCCCCAAATCGACCTCGCCGCCTTCGCGCCGCACGGTTTGGCACAGCGGCTTGCTGACCTGCTTGGGGGCCATATTCAGCACGTTTTTAAACACCGGCCATTTATCCCACAGGTCTTTAATGCCTTTGGGTGGCTCGGGTTCTTTGAGGGTGGCCAAGAGCTGCCCGACCTCGCGGAGTGCCATCACGTTGTCGGCCCCCATACCCAGCGCGACGCGCTCTGGCGTGCCGAACAAATTGGCCAGTACCGGCTGGGTGTAGCCGGTGGGCTGCTCAAACCACAGCGCGGGGCCTTCTGCCCGCAACACGCGGTCACAGATTTCGGTCATTTCAAGCTTGGGGGACACCGGCAGGTGAATCCGGTGCAGCAAGTGGCGGGATTCGAGGCCGGCAGCAAAGTCGCGGAGGTCTTGGTAGCGCATAGTCAGGGGGCAACACGTCAATAAAAAGAAGCCGCAGTGTAGCAGGCTGGCTAGGCAGACAGGCCGCCGCCCACCACCCTGCGGCTTGAAATGGGGGCGGGGCATTGTTTGCGCAAAATCAATAAACCGTGCCGCGCAAATCCTGTAAAATTCCGCCAGCAAAAAATCTGATTATCATTTGATTACCCAACACCTGAAACCGGCGTTCGGATTTTAGGGAATCCTAGGAGAAAACCCCCATGAAAAAACTCGCAACCGCACTGTGCGTAGGCGCAGCACTGGCTTCTTCCGCTGCAATGGCCGCTCAAGGCGACATCTTGGCGCGTTTCCGCGTTGTCAACGTCAGCCCAGATGTCAGCGTTGACAAGACCCTGAGCGTACTGAAGGCTGACCTGAAGGATGACACCATCCCTGAGCTCGACTTCACCTACATGATCACCAACAACATCGGTGCTGAGCTGATTCTGGGTACTTCCCGCCACAAAGTAACCGCTGACCGCACCCCTCTGGGCGGCGGCGTGGGCAATATCGGCAAGGTGAGCGCATTGCCACCGACCCTGACTTTGCAATACCACTTTGCACCAGACAGCGCGTCTTTCCGTCCTTACATCGGTGCTGGCCTGAACTACACCGTGTTCTATAACGACGGCATCAAGACTGAAGTCGGCGAAGCACAAACTGACCGCAGCAGCTTCGGCGGCGCGTTGCAACTGGGTGCTGACTTCCCAATCGCCAAGAACCTGTTCGTTAACGTTGACGTGAAAAAAATCTGGATGAAGACCGATGTGACCGGCACCACCGGCGCAATCAAAGGCGCACATCTCGGCACCATGGAAATCAATCCTTGGGTGTTCGGTATTGGCGTTGGCATGAAGTTCTAATTCACCCCCTCTCGGGCTGAGTTAAGAACGGGCACCGTTTTCGCTGTGCCGATCATGGCGTATCCCTTGTGGGATGCGCCATTTTTTTTGGGAGGGTCGTGTGACCCTGCCGCTACACATCTATGCGAGGCTTAAAGTCAACCTAGCCAATCCTGTCGTGTCGGGGGAGTGGAAAGCTTGACCCCTTGTGTTTATATAAATTCAATCTAATCAATTGGTTAATCAGAACACGGCATGGGAGAGCCAGCCATACCTATCCGTACCCTGACAAACACTATACGAACAAATATAATAACGATTTGGGTCGCCCCCCCCATGTGGGGCTCCCCTTAAAGAAGCTGTCCACATGCTGCGATACTTGGGTGAGTCTGCGTTGAAATGCCCCCAAAAACATGCGTATGGACTCAGTTCCAACGCCGCTTCTTGGGGGGCATTTTGCTTTGGCAACCCTTTTGCTCGCTAGCGCGTAAACAGCTTCTTAGTGCCTGTTCAAAGGCTCGCAGACTTTGAACAGGCGCTAAGATTTAAACTTCACACGAGAGAGTATGCGATGACCATAGATTGGCTTCACTTTTCCCCTTGGACCTCCTTGCTAGGGGGGGCGTTAATTGGGCTGGCGGCGGGGGGCTTGATGTTTAGCCTTGGCCGTATTGCGGGGATTAGCGGTATTTTGGCCGGCATGTTCAGCACCACCGGCGATGAGCGCGTTTGGCGTGTTGCCTTTGTGCTGGGCTTGCTAACTGCACCGGTGCTGGCACGGCTGACCGTGGGCTTGCCCGTGATGACCTTTGAAGCCAGCCCCACCACGCTGGTGGTGGCAGGCTTGCTGGTGGGCTTGGGGACGCGCTACGGCTTTGGTTGCACCAGTGGCCATGGTATTTGCGGCTTGTCGCGGCTCTCAGCACGGTCGTTGGCGGCCACGCTGCTGTTTATGGCGGGTGGCTTTGTGACGGTGTATGGGATGCGGCACGTTTTGGGAGGGGCAGCATAATGCGGGCAATTTTTGCATACCTGATGGGGCTATTGTTTGGCGTGGGCTTGATGGTGGCTGGGATGACCAATCCCGCCAAAGTATTGGGATTTTTGGATTTGGCCGGTGCGTGGGATCCCTCGTTGATGGGGGTGATGGTCGGGGCGATTATTGTCACGCTAGGGATTTTTACTCTGACCCGTCAGCGCGGCGTGAGCTGCTTGGGTGCGCCTTTACAGTGGCCGAGTGCCACCAACATTGACCGCCCGCTGATTTTTGGCAATGTACTATTTGGCGTGGGCTGGGGTTTGGCGGGTATTTGCCCTGGACCGGCGATTGTCGGTGTGGGGGCGGGCGTGCCGCAGGCGGTGATTTTTGCTGCTGCGATGTTACTCGGGATGGCGGTGCATGGGGTGCTGACGCGTAAACGCAGCTGAACCTGTTCAAAGTCAGCGAGACTCGGGGTCGTCAAAGAACCTCTGGTGGTGCTGGCGCAAGAAATCTCTGCCGACCGCAGCAGCATTGTGACCGAAGGGGCAGAAGAAGCCCCCGCTGCCCTGCCCTCGCTACCGCCGCCCGCCGCGCCAGCTTTGCTTGGTGGTGCGCCGGTTGAGCTGGTGGTGCTTGATTTGCCCCAAGCCCTCGCCGCCGCCGAGCGCACACGGCTCGAAAACTGGCTGGCCACCCGCTTGGCAGGGCGCAAAGTACGGGTATTGGTGCAGCCCCCAGTGGTGTCGCCACCCCCGCCCGCGCCGCCCGCCGCAAAGCCCGTTAACCCGATTGACGGCACATTTCGCCTTGGCAGTGCTGACCCTCGCCCCTCGTGCGCCGCTTCTTCGGCGGCCGCCCGTGGAATCCGCTTCCCCCTCGTCAGGGAGGCTGTCAAAATGACCGCTACTTTCACCCCATCGGATGCCCGACCATGTACGAATCAGACTTCACCCTGTTTATGCAAGATTTCCTGCAAAAGAACCCCGCCGTGGCGGCCGCTCAGCAAACCTTGCGCCTGACTCACTGGGACAAAACCGTGGACATTGACGCACAACGCCGCTACGCCGAATCAGCCATCACCCGCAAAGCACAGGGGGCGAGTTTGCCCACAGCGCAGGCCTAATTTAGCGCCCCATGAACGCCCCGAAAAAACGGTTTGAGCTGCAATCAACCCGTCTATTTCGGGGCGTTTCAATTGCTGTCTAGGGCAGGCGGGTGGCCGACGGCGAGGTCGGGTTGAGCCCCGACTGCCCTTACTTGCCGACCGTGAATCGGTGCGCCCCCACGGCGCGGCGGGGTTTCCCCTGCTGTTTCGCCCCCGCCCCGCGTTTCTGCCCACGTCATTCGCCCAAGCCGATACAATCGCGGCATGAATCCGCTCCCTCTTTTCTCCCCCCAAGCTGACGATACCGTCGCCCTCGACCACTACGCCGAACGCGCTTACCTCGAATACGCCATGAGCGTGGTCAAAGGCCGCGCCCTGCCCGAACTCGCCGATGGGCAAAAACCCGTGCAACGCCGCATCCTGTTCGCCATGAAAGACATGGGACTGGTGTCCGGCAGCAAGCACGTCAAATCCGCCCGTGTGGTGGGCGAAATTCTCGGCAAATACCATCCCCACGGCGACAGTTCGGCCTACGAAGCTATGGTGCGTTTGGCGCAAGATTTTGTGATGCGCTACCCGCTGATTGATGGCCAAGGCAACTTTGGCAGCCGCGATGGCGATGGGGCGGCGGCGATGCGCTACACCGAAGCCCGCCTGACCCCGCTGGCCGAGCTGCTGTTGTCCGAGCTAGACCAAGGCACGGTGGACTTTATCCCCAACTACGATGGCGCGTTTGAAGAGCCGCAGTTGCTGCCCGCCCGCCTGCCGATGGTGCTGCTGAATGGCGCGTCGGGCATTGCCGTGGCGATGGCGACCGAAATCCCCCCGCACAATCTGCGCGAAGTGGCGGCGGCGGCCTGTGCCTTGCTGGCCAACCCCGCGCTGACGTTAGATGCGGTGATGGGCTTTATCCCCGCGCCTGATTTTCCTGGGGGGGGGCAAATCATTACCGCCCCTGACGACCTCCGTGCCGCCTATGCCACGGGGCGGGGCAGTGTGCGGGTGCGCTGCCGCTGGGTGGTGGAAAAGCTGGCGCGTAACCAATGGCGCGTGGTGGTCACCGAGCTGCCCCCTGGGTGCTCGGCACAAAAGGTCTTGGGCGAAATTGAAGAGCTGACCAACCCTAAACTCCGCACCGGCAAAAAAGCCCTGAGCGCGGAGCAGCAAAACCTAAAAAACCTGATGCTGGCGCAGCTAGAGCGGGTGCGGGACGAATCCGACCAAGCCAGCCCCGTCCGCTTGGTGCTCGAACCCAAATCCAGCCGCCTCGACCCCGATGCCTTTATGAACCTGCTGCTGGCCGAAACCAGCCTAGAAGGCAATGTGTCGATGAATATGGTCATGCTGGGCTTGGATGGCCGCCCCCAGCAAAAAGACCTGTGTACCATTCTGCGCGAGTGGCTGGACTACCGCATGGCCACCGTGGTGCGGCGATTGGGCTACCGCCTCAGCAAAGTTGAACAGCGCGTACACATCCTTGAAGGGCGGCTGGCGGTATTGCTACGGATTGAGGATGTGATTCGGGTGATTCGGGAATCGGACGAGCCCAAGCCCGAGCTGATGGCGCGGTTTGGGCTGTCAGAGATTCAGACCGACGACATCCTCGATATTCGCTTGCGTCAGTTGGCGCGGCTAGAAGGGGTGAAGCTGGAACGAGAGCGCGATGCCTTGCAGGGCGAATCCCATACCTTGCTGCATTTGCTGGCCGATACCACCGCCCGCACCGCGCTGGTCAGCCAAGAAATCCAAGCCGATGCCGACCGCTTTGGCGATGACCGCCGCAGCGAAGTCCGCAGAGCAGACAAGGCCGTGCTCACCCACGCCGCCCCCGACGAAGCGATGACCGTGGTGCTGTCTCAAAACGGCTGGATTTGGGCACGGGCAGGGCATGGCATCGACACCGGTAATTTGGCGTTTAAAGACGGCGACACCCTTGCCCATGTGGTTGAAACCCGCAGCATTCATCCGCTGGTGGTGCTCGACAGCAAGGGGCGCAGCTATACCCTAGACTGTGCCGACCTGCCCACCAGCAAGGCGGGGGTGCCGCTGACGGCGTTGCTTACCTTACAAGACCAAGCCAGCGTAGTGGCAGTGCTGTCTGCCCCTGCGGCAAGCCGTTGGTTGGTGGCCAGCAGTGGCGGCTATGGCTTTATTGCCACGCTGGGCGATATGGTCAGCCGCGTTAAAGCCGGTAAAGTGTTTTTGACGGTAGAGGCCAACGAAACGGCCTTGCCCCCTGTGGGGTTGTCCGCTGCGGCATCCGAGGCGCAAGTGGTGGTGGCCAACAGTGCCAGTCGGCTGCTGGCGTTTCCGCTGGCTGCCCTCAAAACCATGAACAAGGGGCGTGGGCTGATGTTGATGCAACAAGAAGCCACCGAGGCCGTGGTGGCGATGGGCGTGGTGCAGGGCGACCGTGCGGTGCTGTCCACCGTGTTGCGCGGCGGGCGGGTGGACGAGGTCAAGCAGCCCTTGGCCGAGTTCGCAGGCAAACGCGCCGGACGCGGCAAGCCGACTGCGAAAAAAATGCACATTATTGCGATTCGCTAGAGCAGAAGCCCCGCAGGACGGGCACGCCCCACGGTGCGGTTTTTGCCCTGTGGTTTGCGCCCGTCATGGCTTCCATGCCAAACTTCCCGCTTGTTTTGCCCTGATTGCCACCCCGCTATGAACCGTTTGCCCCGTCACGAAAATATCCTGAAACTCATCCGTGCCAATGGCTTTATGCCGATTGAAGAACTGGCGCGGCGGTTGGATGTCACGCCTCAAACCATCCGCCGCGATATTAACCAGCTCTCCGAAGAAAACCTCCTGCGCCGCTTTCATGGCGGAGCCGCCCTCGGCCCATCGGTGGAGAACGAAGAATACGCCGTGCGCAAGGTGAAGCACCAAACCGAAAAAGCCCGTATTGGTGAGTTGCTGGCCAGCCATATCCCTGATGATGCCTCGTTGTTTATGAATATCGGCACCACGATTGAAGCCGTGGCGCGTGCCCTGTGCGAAACCCACAAACACCTCCGCATTGTCACCAACTGCATCAACGTCGCCACCGTCCTGACGCGGCGGCAAGACTTTGAAATCATCATTACCGGTGGCGTGGTACGGCACAAAGATGGCGGCATTACCGGCGTGGCGACCTTGGACATGATTGAGCAATTTAGGGTGGATTACGCCATTGTCGGCGCGTCTGGCGTGGATTTGGACGGCTGGCTGATGGACTACGATTACCGCGAAGTCCGTGCCGCCCAAGCCATGATGAAAAACGCCCGCCAGCGGTTTTTGGCGGTGGATTCGAGCAAGTTTGGGCGCAATGCCATGATGAAGCTGTGCCACATCGGTGAGGTCAACGATATTTTCACCGACGACTCCCCCCCTGATGACTTGCTCCCGATTTTGGCGGAGAAAAACGTCCGGCTGCATGTGGTGGATAACGTCGGGTAAGGCCGCTGCGCCATGCAAACGAAAGTGCCTGTGGTTGATTTTGCCTGTGACCCCCAGAAACCTAAAAGCTTTTAGGTTAATCCGACCGGCACGGGCATTCGCTGGCGATGGTCGAAGCCAAGTGTGAGTCGATCAATCCTGCCAATGCCGCCGAGCAGGCCAAAGGAAATTAAGCAGCACCGGTGCAAACTGCTGTTGAAAATGGCCACCGGCAAGACACGCACCGCTGCTGCCCTCATCTAGCGGCTGTTCGAGGCCAACGCCATCACCCGTGTGCTGTTCGTATTCCGCTGGCTAAGCAAACTGAAGCAGGCTCTGAGGACAAGCGATCATGACTACCGAGTTTTTTCCTATATTTTCTATCACCAACGATCAAATCGTTAGTGATGAGCAACTGGGCAGCAAAGAAAAATTCTGGTTTAAGCGGGACGGCAAACTTTGGCTATTCAAAGAAGTTCGAGTTATTCAAAAGCCTGATGGCTCTGTGCCAACCGGCGAAGATTGGGCAGAAAAGGTGGCGGCAGAAATCGCCCACTTGATGAACATTCCCGCGGCCACTGTTGAACTGGCAGAGTGTAAAGGGCGTTGGGGTTGTGCCTGCCTCAATTTCACCTCACCAGCGCAGCAGTTGATGCATGGGAATGAGGTTATGGCAGGTTATCTGAAAGGCTATGACCCTGAAATGCGTTTTCAGCAGTCCAGCCATACCGTCGAAAATATCATCAAGGCCATCAGAGCCATGTTCCCCAAGGCCAATGAACATCGCACCGTGCTGCGGCAGTTGGCCAGTTATCTGGTGTTGGACGCGCTGATTGGCAATACGGATCGCCACCACGAAAACTGGGGCTTGCTTTGGCAGGAGCTGGTAAATGTTGACGAGGTTAGCGAAGCCGCGCGCCTTGAAAAGCAATACGACATCGCGCCCAGTTTTGACCATGCCTCATCGCTGGGCAGGGAACTGCTAGACGAAAAACGAGCCGATATTCTGCGGCGCAGCGCGGTTGAGGCTTATATTCGGAAGGGCAAAGGCGGCATTTTCTTCCCTGCCGGAAAGCGGGGGGCGAATCCCCTTCAACTGGTAGAATCAACGGCCAATGATCACCCAGATTATTTTCAGCCAACTTTGGCCGCATTGCGCGGCATTCCGCTGGCAAAACTAAGCGATATTTTGAACCGTGTGCCGCCTGACAGAATCAGCCATGATGCCAGTGCCTTTGCCAAGGAAATGCTGCGGGTGGCTTACGAAAGCTTAAGGAGGATTGGTTCATGAGAACCTTGTTTTTGGCTTGGCAGGCAACCACTGATAGAGCGTGGTTTCCTATTGGTCGCCTAGAGGCGGACACCGAGCATTCCCTCTACCGATTTTGCTATACGCAGGGTGTCATTGGTGCCAAGAAAGTTGGCTTTCACACTCTCGCATCTTTCCCTGCACTTGGGGAATCCTATCAATCCTCCGAGTTGTTCCCGATGTTTAAAAATCGGGTTTTAGGCAGTCAGCGTCGCGATTTTGCACGCTATCTGGCTTCTTTGGGTTTGGAAACGCCTGACCCCATCGAGATTTTGGCTGTCTCCGGCGGCGAGCGGCAAACCGATAGTTTTGAGGTATTCCCCAAAATTGAGAAGGAAGCCGATGGCACCTTCCGTTGCCGATTTTTTCTGCATGGCCTGCGACACATGAGCGAAGCGGCACAGGCAAGGGCGCAACATCTGGTTCCGAGCGAACGGCTTGGCGTTTCCGTGGAGTTGAACAATCCCAAATATGGTTTGGCGATTCAACTCACCAGCCAGCCAGATTATGAGTTCATCGGCTGGACACCCCGTTATATCGTCCCCGACATTCTGAAATCCATCACCAAAGCCCATGACATCCGTGCCACGATCATCAAGGTCAATACGGAGGGTGTGCCGCTGAATCGTCGCGTGCTGGTTGAGATGAAAGGCGTTTTACCCGCCGATTACGAACCGATGGCTGACGATGTTTTTCTGCCTTTCGCCAATCTGGGTTAATACCTACCAACGCTCACGCACGGCTTCACCGTGAGGCAGTGCAGCAACGCCAGTGATTGCGCCAGAAATAGACGCGGCGCATTCGGGACTGGAAAGCGACACTCCCCCCCCAAAGTTGAACAAGCATCCAACCCTGAGGGACAGTTCACCCCCAACCCACAGGGGCTTTTCACCCAACAGTCCTCGGGCAGCTAGACACCGCCCACCGATGGCGCAGCGGCTTCCCCCTCCGGCACTTCTGCCGCCTCGGTGGCATCTGCCGCAGGGGCAACCGCTACAGCAGGCGGGGTCAGCCGCTCAATCAGCCGCCATTCCACCTCCATTGTCAGCGCATCCACCCGCACCAAGCCGAGGCGCAGCGTTTCGCCCGAGACGAGGTTATCCGGCAGCCCTGGCAAACGCTGCACCAGCGGCAGGTTGTCAAAGCGCAGCAGGTCTTCTTTGATGACGCGGGCGGTGACTTCTTGCACCTGTTCTTGCTGCAACCAGCGCAAGCACCAGAAGCGTTCCATCTGGTCTTGGAAGGCGTTGTAAGCCGAATACGCCGCGTCAAAATCCCGCAGGATGGTAAACAGCTCGGTGCTGCCCGCCGCGAATACCGGCGGCTCTTCGCGCACCATCGCCACAATCTGCCGCTGGTTCACAAAGTCCACGGCACGGCGCAGCGGCGAGCTTGACCACGCATACTGTGCCACCCCCAAACCGACGTGTGGCTGGGCGGTGGTGACCATTTTGACCTTGCCTTGGGTTTGGGCGCGGTAAATAGCCGGAATGCCGACTTTGTCGAGCTGCCCGCCCCATTCGCTATTGGCCAAAATCATCAGCTCGGCCACCAGCTTGTCCATCGGCTCGCCCCGCTGACGGCGGGTGATAGTGATGTGCCCATTGTCGATGCTGAAGTTGTAATCCTGCTGCGGCGGGCGGTTGGGGTCGGCTTTGCCTCGGCGGACTTCGAGCGCGTTGGCGAATTCCCACAGCCAGCGCAATTCGGCTTTAAATGGGTAGTCGATGCCGGGGTCGTTGGCGAGGGTTTCCGCGTTAAACAGCGGCTCTAGCGTGTCGTGGCGCAGGTTGGCGGCAATCGGCACCGCTTCGATGCGGGTTTCAAACCCCGACATCGAAAAATCCTCGGCGACATCAACATACAAGCTGACCGCAGGGCAGGCTTGACCCGCTTTGAGGGTGAAATCTTCAACCAGCGTATCGGGCAACATGGTGATTTTGTCGCCGGGGAAATACACCGTAGACAGCCGCGAATACACCAGCTTTTCAAGGGCAGAGCCCAGCGCAACGCCCAGTGTCGGGGCGGCAATGTGAATGCCCACCCGCCGTGTGCCATCCGCCAGCGTAACCAAGGAGAACGCATCGTCAATTTCGGTGGTGGCCGCATCGTCAATCGAGAACGCCACCACATCCGCCACCGGCAAATCGGTGGGTGGCGTGCCTGGGGCGCATTCGGCAAAGCCGCGTCCCTTGGGGAAATGCTCCAGCAGAAAGCCCGCCAGCAAATAATCTGGCACCGAGGGGATGCCGCCAGCAGCGGCAGCCAGCTTGAGCGGCGACAAGCCCGAAGTGCGGCAAGCGGCTTCGAGGGCTTTCCATTCCAGCGTGTTTTTGTCGGGACGGTGCAGCAGGGTCATCAGCTGCGAAGCGATGGCCTCGGGCAGCATCCCCGCCGCCAACTGTGCCGCCCATTCGGTGATTTGGACTTCTTGCAGGCGGCGTTTTTCTTGTCCAGCTAACGCCGCTTTGAGGATGTCTTCTGGTGCGGCGCGGTAACGTCCCCGCCCCTTGCGGTGGAAATAAATCGGCGCACTGTGCAAACGGAGGGCAATGGCGGCGGCCTCGACGGCAGAAGGGGGGTGGCCAACATAGTCTTGGGCGAGGGCTTCAAAGCCGAATTCGTCTTGCCCGCAGCATTCCCACAAAAAATCAATGTCCACTTCCGCCGCAATGGCTTCGGCGGTCGGCAAAAAATCGGCGAGGGGCGAGGTAAAGCGCAACAACACATGGTTGGTTTTGATTTTGCTGCGTTTGCCGTGGGGGGCTTCGACTTGCAAGGCGGCATCGGTGCTGCTCAATACGGTGCCTACTTTAAAACCGCCGTCTTCTTCGTAAAATACGTTCATCGCGAGATACCTTGCTAGTCTGCCCCCTAGGCAAGGGGGAGGTTTGAAGAGTGAAACAGAAGGGGCTTGGGGGCAGGCGGATGGGCCACCAGCGCAAAAAGCCAGCGGGGGATTATACCAGTGCCGCGCCCTCTACCGAGGCACACCCCACTGGCATCAAAAAGGGTTTGATGTTGGCTGGTGAACAAGGCACGATGGGGCTTCTTGTCTCTCATGCTGCGAACCGCCATGCCTCACACTGATACCACTGCCCTGACCCGCGAAGCCGCCGAACTCGAAAAAGCAGCCCGTCCGCTGACTGTGGGTTGGGATGCTTCTTTGGCCGCACATGTGCTGTACCTCGCCCTGAATCTGAAGTGCGTCGCCGAAACCCGCACCAATACCCGCTTATCCGAAGCCGCCAAAGGCTTGGTGCGCTTTCTGCACGAGCGTATCCACCAACCCGTGCTGGGCGAAATCCACTTTGCTGATGAGTTGCGGATGCGGCTGTCGCTGATTACCCAGTATGCCGAGGGGGAACACACCGCCACACCAACCAAGGTAAATGCGCAGGGGCGGGTTTTTGCGCTGGCAGCGGCCTCGCTAACGGCGGCAACCCAAGCCCAGCAACTGGGGCATTTTGGCTTCGAGGTCGTCTCGTTTAGTGCCGTGGCCGCTTTGGCCGAAGCCGCTGACCAGCAACGCCCTGACAAGCTGCTGGTGCTATTTGATGACGAAGACAGTACCAGCAAAGCCAATACCCTACGAGCACTGGGTGAGCTCCGGCGCAGCGTACTGGCGGGCGTGCCGCTGGTAGTGCAGTCCTCCGAAACCAGCTTTGAATCGCGTTTGGCTGCCGTGCGGGCGGGGGCGGGGGCGTTTTTGCCATGGCCTTGCCCAATTAACGATGTGCTGAATGCCCTCTCGCCGGTGGTTGACATCGCCGACCCCTCACCGTTGCGGGTGATGCTGGTTGAAGACGCGGATTCTTTGGCCAGTTTTTACGCCAGCATCCTTGCCGAGCAAGGTGTGGATACGGTGGTGGTGAACCATCCCAATACGGTGTTGGACAGCATTATCACCTTCCGCCCTGACCTGATTCTGCTGGATATGTACCTGAAAGACTGCTCAGGTCTAGAGATGGTCAACATCATCCGCCAGCAGCGGTATTTGGAGGGGATTAGTATTGTGCTGATGGCCACCGAGCAGCAACGCCAACGCCACCAAGATGCCTACGCCTTGGGCGTGGATGGTCTTTTGGTCAAGCCGTTGGCAGCGGATATGTTGGTCACGACCATTACCGCCCGTGCCCGTCGCCATCGGCGCTTGTTTAGCCATCTGGCCAGCGATAGCCTGACCGGCACGCTGTCGCATTCTTATTTCTTCGCCCAATTGGATGTAGAACTGGCTCGCGCCGCCCGCAGCCATGTTCCGCTGACCTTGGCACGGATTAACCTCGACCACTTCAAAGAGGTGAACGACGTGTACGGCCATCCCACCGGCGACCAAGTCTTGCGGGCTTTGGCGCGGATGCTGACCGAGCGACTGCGTCACAGCGATGTGGTAGGGCGGTTTGGCGGCGATGAATTTGCGATTATTTTGCCGGACACCCCTGCGGATGTGGCGGCTGAGGTGATTGATGCGTTGCGCGAAGCCTTTGCTAAGGTGACGCACTGCGCCAACCACGCCAGCTTTCACCTGACCTTTAGCGCGGGGATCGCTACCAGCCATGATGGGATTGAAGTCCCTGCCTTGGTGGCGGCGGTCGGCGCGGCATTGGATGCCGCCAAGGCTGTGGGCGGTGGCTGTGTGCGCGAGGAGGGGGTGGTGGCCAAGCCCGCCCCGCTTAGCGTCGGCTGAGCCTTCCCCTGTCGGCGAGGCCGCGACATAGCCCGCACAGGAATGGCCAAAACAAAACGCGCCAAAAAAGCAGTGTTGGACGGTCAACCAACGTGCATTTTTGGCGCGTTTTAGCCTTGATTTATCCGAGTTTGGCAGACTTTGAGCCCGTGATTAGATTCGGCGTAGTGAAGCCGCTCGGTGAACGAATCGTGACGACGAGGGTGTTCTGCGCCCGCTGCCGCCAGCCGTGGCGCGGGAGATACTCTCGCCGCCGTGACACCCCTCCAGTAGGGGGGCTTAGACTTTGAACACGCGCTAAGCCGAGGCCGATAGTGCCGCGTGAATCGTCTCGGTCAGGGTCTGTCCCCGTGCCAAGCACGCACTGACCGAGGTGCCGCCCACCCAGTTGCCCGCGACAAAAAGGCGGTCGTTGGCCAGCGTCGGCAGCCAGCTAGCGGCCAACAGCATCTGAGCATCGCCCTGTGGCATGGCGGCGGGATGGCGGGTAATGCGCTCAAACACCGGTGCGGCCTGAATGCCAAGGTGGGTGTGCAGCTCGGCATCCAAAAACCGCGTCAGCACGGCATCGGCAAGGTGTGCCCGCTGCGGTGCCAGCATCCCCCCGACACGGGTGGTCAGCAGCACTTCATCATGCGGCGCACGTCCGGTAAACATCGACGAAGCAAACACCGTCCCCAGCGCGAAAGCGTGCTCGACCGGTGGATTGAATCCGCCCATGCTGTTGAGCGCGTGGCCGATGTCTTGCCGTTTATACGCCCGATGAATCAAGGCCAAGGGGGCGTAGTGTATCGCCCCGATTGCTTCGGCAGCATGTGCCCAATGCGGCTGCAACAGTGCCGCAGCGGCAGGGGCGGGCAAGGCGAGTACCACAGCATCGACGGCTTGCACCCACTGCCCCGCCACCACACACCACCGCCCTTCTGGTCGCCGAATCAGCGCATTGACGGCAGCATGGGTGCGGACTTTAAGCTGCCCAGCAAGGGCTTCAGGCAGCATCGCCATTCCGCCATTCAGGCTGGATAGGGCATCAAGTGGCGGCATTAGCTGCGGCACGATGGCGTGCTGGGCGGCATCGGTGGCAACCAGCTCGGGCAGTGTCAGCGGCATCAGCAATGTATCGGGGTCGGCGGCCAAATACATGGCGAGCAGCGGGGCGATGGCGTAGTCGGTAATTTCTTTGCCCAGCCGATGACGAAAGAACGCGCCAACGGTGTCGGGGGCTTCCACCGGTGTCCGAAAGGGGCTGTGCCGGCGTAAAGGCTCGGAAGCGATGCGCCATTTGGCTTGCCGCGAAAAAAATCCCCCAAAGGCGGTACTGAGCGGCCCCGTCGGCAGGGTTTGGTAACGCCCGTCTTTGAGGATGTCGCACTTGCGCCGTGGCAGCGGGACGGTTTGGCACACGGCTTCAAGGTCGAGTGCGTCGAGCAGTGCCGCTGTTCGGGCATCGACCTGCATGGCATCCACCCCTTGTTCCAGCAGGTACGCGCCGGCTTGCACCGAGGACAACACACCACCGACGTGGCTGTGGGCTTCAAACACGGTGACGGCATAGCCTGAAGTCTGCAAATACCACGCGGTCGCCAGCCCAGACAATCCTGCGCCAATCACAGCAATATGGGGTGGGGCAGGGGGGGGGAGCGTCTGGTTCACGGCGGTGGCCTTATCTTTGGTGGGAGGAAGGCCACGCGGGGCGGGGCGCACAGGGAAGGTGAGGGCGCGAGGCGCTGAGGTTGCACCAAAATAAGGGTAGTGAGGACTTAGAACCTGTTTACGATCTGCGAGACTCGGGTGATCCTGCGTTGAAATTCGAAAAAAACATGCGCATTGACCGCGCATCAACTCCGCTTTTTTTCCGAATTTCGCCTTGGCAACCCCTGCGCCATTGAGATCGTAAACAGGTTCTTAGGTTAAGCCCACAAACCGCTGGTCCATGCTGAGGGCGGGAGTATCCCGTCCGGCCATCGCCACAATCCGTGCAGGGACACCGGCAACGGTGGCATGGGGCGGTACGGCTTCGAGTACCACGCTGCCCGCACCAATTTTGGCACACTCGCCGACAGTGATATTGCCGAGTACGGTGGCGTTTGCGCCAATCAGCACGCCGTTTGCAATCTTGGGATGGCGGTCGCCGCTTTCTTTCCCTGTCCCGCCGAGTGTCACCCCCTGCAGAATCGAGACGTTATCGCCGATAACGGCGGTTTCCCCCACCACAAAGCCGGTGGCATGGTCGAGCATAATCCCCCGCCCCAGCTTGGCCGCAGGGTGAATGTCCACGCCCATCACCTCTGATACCCGATTTTGCAAAAACAGAGCCAGCGTACGCCGCCCCTGCTGCCACAACCAATGGGTAACACGATAAGACTGGATGGCGTGGAAGCCTTTGTAATACAGCAGCGGGGTGGAATACGCATCGCAAGCAGGGTCGCGAATATAGTAGGCCTCGATGTCGGTCAGCATGGCTTCGCACAAGGACGCATCGCTGGCGAGGGCTTCGCTAATCAGCTCCATGACGGCGCGGCTGTCCATGACCGCTGCACCGAGCTTGGATGAGAGGTGAAAGCTCAGCACGTCTTCGATGCTGCGGTGGCGCAACACCGTCATGTGCAAAAAGCTGGCCAAGAGCGGCTCATCTGCCGCACTGGCTGCGGCCTCGCAATGCACAGCTTGCCAAAGTCGGGAACGTAAAGAAGCGGGAGAAGTGTCCATAGCGGCAGCAAACCTAGCAAGAAAACACATACACAGAAAAATGGCGTAAGGCATTGCACCTCACCAAAGCAAAACCCCCACAGAGCCGAAGTTCTGTGGGGGTTTTGTTGAATCTGGGTACTGGTTGCGGGGACAGGACTCGAACCTGTGACCTTCGGGTTATGAGCCCGACGAGCTGCCAACTGCTCCACCCCGCGCCAGAAAGAGAACGTACTATAACGACCAGCGTGAGGGTCGTCAAGCACTTTCGTGAAATTAAACCTTAAAGCTGGCCAAGGTCTGGTTAAGGCTGCCCGAAGCCAAGCCCAATTCTTCTGCTTTGTGGCGTATCGTTTGGGCGTAGCCGCTGCTGGTTTCGACTGCGTGGTTAATTTGCGTCAGCTCGCTGCCTACGGCTTCGATGTCGTGGCGAATCGCTTCGGCGTTATTGGCGGTTTGCGCCACGACATCAGCGGCATCGTTCATGAGATTGCGGGTTTGCTCAATCGTATCAATCACCGTGTGCGAAGCTGCCACCAAGGCGCGGCTTTCATTGGCTTGACCAGCCACTTCCTCCATAGTGGATTCGATGGTGGTCAGCACCCGTCCCACAAAGGTATTGGTTTCAGACAGCGTGGCTTGGGTTTGCGAGGCGAGTTTACGCACCTCATCCGCGACAACAGCAAAGCCTCGCCCTGCCTCACCCGCACGGGCGGCCTCAATCGCAGCATTTAGAGCCAGCAAATTGGTTTGGTCAGAAATGCCCGCAATCCGTGCCAAAATTTGGGTGATGTCGCGGATGTTTTGCGCCAGACCGTCAAAACGCTCGGCAATGGTGGTGCTGGCTTCGGCGTTACGGTTGACGGCGGCCACCATGGATTCGACTTGGTCGTGGGCTTGCCCTAGTTGATGGCTGAGCGTGTGGATACGCTCGGCCAACTCTCGTGCTTGGGTGGCCGAGCCTTTAGCGACGTTATGGATGTTTTGGTTGTAGCCGGTGACGTGCTTAACCCGTGTTGCGCTGTCCGCTGCACTGCTAGCCATGTCTTGACAGCTTTGTTTGAGCGTATTGGCAGTGGTGCTGTTGGTGGCGGCTGCGCCCGTTGCGTCTTGGAGCACGCCCCGCATATCGGTCAGCATATGATTGAAGTGGCCGGCCATCCGACCAATTTCATCGTCGCTTTCAATGGTGATTTTCCGCCCAAGATCACGGCTCTTGGCAATGGCTTCAATATCAGATCCAATTTTGACTAAGGTTTTGGCAAATAGCCCTGTCAGCCACCATGCCACCACCCCGCCCACCACAAAACATGCCAAGCCGACAAAAATCGACTGCAACAAAGAGCGCGTCAGCAGGGCTTGGACGTGGTCAATCCGAATATCGGCACACAGCACCACGGCTTCGCCCGTAGAAAGCTTGGCGGGGATAAAGGTCGAGCGGAAATGGCCAAAGGAGTCGGTATATTCGCCATAGCGACGTTGCCCATCGGCCAAGGTGGCTTTGAGGCCTTCGCTGGCATCGGTGTATTCGCCCCCAGGTTTTTTGAAATTGCCGGTGCGGATTTCTTCTTCACCCCCGCCATCCGAGACGTAAATCACTTTACCGGCTTCGTTGCGCCGCACCACATAGAGATAAGCCAAGCCGACTTTTTGAGCATAGCGGCCAAGTTTCAGGGTATTGCTGACCGCTTCGGTGTCGGCAATGGGAATGCCACTGGCGCGGTGTAGATAGTCTTCGCCGAGCAAGTCGGGCACGGTGTTGGCGGCGACCTGCAAGCGTTGGTCAATTTCATCGGTAATATTTTGTGAGCGCAGAAAAAATCCATACGCAGAATAGGTGATTACCGTAATGGCATTGAGCAGTAAAAACAAGGCCAATAATTTGTTTTTAATCGAAAAATGACGAAAACTCATCGTTTCTTTTTCCTGTTGGTAGGGTGGGGCGGTGCAGCATGATGCCCCTTTGTGGATAACGACCAAGAAGCCGCCCAAAAAGGGGGTGTGGTAATCTTGGCGCACAATGTAACTCAAAACTAACAGCCCAATGACGACTGCCCCAGCTCACACGCTTTACCTTGCCTCTGCCAGTCCTCGGCGGCGAGAACTCCTTACGCAGCTGGGCATTCGTGTTCAGCGTCTTGAAGCCAGCATTGATGAAAGCGTCCTCGCTGGCGAAAGCCCCTACGACTACACCCTCCGTCTTGCCATTGCCAAAGCAGCGGCAGGCTGCCAAGTGCTGGCGCACAGTGGGCAGGCGAGCCACCCCCTCTTGGCCGCCGATACCACCGTGGCCACCGATACAGGGCACATCCTCGGTAAGCCGGCTGATGCTGCCGAAGCCCGTACCATGCTCGATGCCTTATTGGGACAGACCCACAGCGTATTTACCGCCGTTGCCGTGCAGCAGGGGGCGCGTTGCTTAACCGCCGTCTCGCATAGCCGCGTCACCATGGTGGCCTTAACCCCCGACCAGCGGGATGCCTACATTGCCAGCGGCGAGCCGTTTGACAAGGCCGGGGCGTATGGCATTCAGGGCTTGGCAGGGGCGTTTATTGCGCACATTGAGGGGAGCTACTCCGGTGTAATGGGCTTGCCCCTCTGCGAAACCGCCACCCTTCTTGCGCACTTTAACCTCGATGTATTGACCCCCCACAGGCAAGCACAATGAATACCAGCGAATCCATCTTGCTGACCCAGTGGCAGCGCGAAGTGGTGCGCACCAGCGAAGAAATTTTGGTCAACATCACCCCGCAAGAAACCCGTGTCGCCCTACTTGAAGATGGCATTGTGCACGAACTGCATGTCGAGCGGGCCGCCAGTCGGGGGCTCGTTGGCAATATCTATTTGGGTAAAGTACGACGTGTGCTACCAGGGATGCAGTCTGCTTTTATTGAAATCGGGTTGGAGCGAGCGGCTTTTCTGCATATTGCCGATATTTTAGAGTTACGCCAACGCCCAGAAGTCCCTGTTCGGATTGAACATATGATTTACGAAGGGCAAACCGTACTGGTACAGGTCATCAAAGACCCCATTGGCACAAAAGGCGCGCGGCTTTCTACCCAAATCAGCCTAGCGGGGCGGTTTTTGGTACATCTACCGCAAGAAACCCATATGGGGGTGTCGCAAAAAATCGATAGTGAGGCCGATCGTCAGCTGCTGAAGCAACGCCTAGAAGCACTGCTGCCGGTGAATGGCACACGCGGCTACATCATCCGCACCAGTGCCGAAACCGCCAGCGACGACGAGCTGGCCGCCGATGTCACCTACCTGACCAAGCTCTGGGCCGACATCGAAACCCGCGCCGCCCATAGCCCCCCGCAAACCTTGCTCTTTCAAGATTTGTCCTTGGCGCTGCGCGTATTGCGGGACATGGTAAGTGGCCACACCGAAAAAATCATCGTCGATTCCACCGAAAACCACAGCAAGATGGTGGAGTTTGCCGAAGAGTATGTCAGTGCGGCGCTGCCCCGCCTTACCCGCTACAGCGGCGAACGCCCCGTGTTTGAAATGTATGGCATCGAAACCGAAATCCAAAAAGCCTTGGCGCGGCGGGTCAATCTGAAATTTGGGGGCTACCTCATCATTGACCAAACTGAGGCCATGACCACTATTGATGTCAATACCGGCGGCTTTGTTGGGGCGAAGAGCTTCGAGGACACGATTTTCAAAACCAACCTCGAAGCCACCCACACCATTGCACGGCAACTCCGGCTGCGGAATTTGGGCGGCATCATCATTGTGGACTTTATCGACATGGACAACCCACACCACCGCCAAGTGGTGTTGCTGGAGCTGGCGCGTGCCTTGGCGCGGGATCGCACCCGCGTCACGCTGAATGGCTTTACCAGCTTGGGGCTGATTGAAATTACCCGCAAACGTACCCGCGAAAGCTTGGCCCATGTGCTGTGCGAGCCTTGCCCGACCTGCCAAGGGCGCGGTGAAATCAAAACCGCCCAAACCGTGTGCTACGAAGTCCAGCGCGAGATTGTCCGTGAAGCGCGTCAATACGCGGCCAAGGGCTTCCGTATTTTGGCGGCACAGTCGGTGATTGATATGTTTCTGGACGAGGAATCCCAAAGCCTTGCCATGCTCATCGACTTTATTGGTAAACCTATTTCGCTGGCAGTGGAAAGCCAATATACCCAAGAGCAATTTGATGTGGTGCTAGTGTAGTTGACATATCAGGGCAATCGCATTTTGCAGGCAAATTATTGATTTAAAAAAGATTATTATCTATTCTGCGTTGTGTAGATCAGAAGAATAACTTGGAGCCTCAGTAGTTACGTAGATGGTGCGATTGCCTTCGCTGATATACGTTTTAAATTCACACCAAACGAGTTTCTTGGTAGCCCCCCCTGTAAGGCGCGTTTTTCGGTGGAAACGCCCGTAGCCCTTAGGCTTGGTGCTGAAATATAGCGCGGATGGGCGAGCCGTCCTATAATCGCCGGCATTGGCAGCCCGCATGACAGGCGGGGAAACGCCCCCATTCACCTAGTTATTTCCCCTATTCGGTAACGGCGCATGAGCGATTTTCAACTGAGTCTGCTTCTTCTTGGTATAGCAGTGGTTGGTGCAGTATTTGGCTATAACGCTTGGCAAGAACGACGCTTTCGCAAGCAAACCCACGCGGCCTTTCAGCGCAACCATCAAGATGTATTGCTGGAAATGCCCCATGCCGAAACGCGTGATGCACTGGCTGAACGCCTCGCCCCCTCGCTGGACGATTTTTCCCCCAATCCGCTCGACACCCCGTCTGAAAGCAGCGGCGAAACCCAAGCCGATACGCTGATTCGTCAGGCGCATACGCCGCCGCCCGCGCCCAGCAACCCGTTGGCCGTGCTGGCAGACAAAGCTTCCCAAGGCAGCAGTGGCACCACCGATGATGAGGCGTCGATAGTGCAGCAGGCCTTGATTGCGGCCATGCTCGACCCCCAGCTTGATTTTGTCGCCGATATTCGCTTTACCGAGCCGGTTAAATTTGACACCCTTCCTACGCTAGAAGAAAAGAAACGGGTGCAGATATTGGGCAGCAGTAGCGAAGGCATGTGGGAAGTCATCAAGCCACATGGCAGCTATCGCCAGCTGAATATCGGTCTGCAAATGGTGGATCGTAACGGCGCAGTGACCGAAGCCGACCTCGCCGCGTTTTGCACCCGCGTCCAAGTCTTTGCCGAAAGCTACGGCACCAATGCCAGCTTTCCGCAGCGGCAAACTAAGCTCAATCTGGCGCGGGACGTAGACAGCTTCTGCGCCGAAGTCGATGTGCTGATTGGGCTGAATTTGCGTGCCGCGCTGCCCTTTGCCGGTACACGGCTGCGGAGCTTGGCCGAAGCCGCAGGGATGCAGCTCGAAAACGATGGCGCATTCCACTACCTGTCGGATTCTGGCAAAAGCCTCTACACCTTGGCCGATGCACGCAACAAGCCTCTCAACACCTCGACCCTTGCCGAGCAAGAGTTCACCGCGCTGACCCTGTTGTTTGACGTGCCACGGGTGGCGGGAGGGATTTCCGTGTTTGACCGTGCGGTGACGTTCTCGCGCCAATTGGCGGCGGAGTTGGGCGCGGATCTGATGGACGACAACAACCGTCCGCTGTCCGATACCGACATCACCACCATCCGCCAGCAATTACAGCATATCTACAGCCGCATGGATGACCGAGGCATTGCCCCTGGTAGCGTGGCTGCCCTTCGTTTATTCGCATGACCACAGCCGCAGTCCCCTTGCCAACAGCCCGCGCAGCCGAATTGCGCGGGCTGTTGCATCGTTACGCCACCGAATACTACGTTTACGATGCTCCCTCGGTGCCAGATAGCGAATACGACACTCTATTTGCCGAGTTGCTGACCCTCGAAACCGCCCATCCCGAGCTTGCTACACCAGATTCCCCCACCCAGCGCGTCGGCGCACCCCCGCGTGCGGGGTTTGAGCCGGTGACGCACCGCAGCCCCATGCTGTCGCTGAATAACGTGTTTTCTGAAGCCGAGCTGGCGGGGTTTGATGGCCGTGTGCGGGCAGGCTTAGACAAAGCCGAAGCCGCCCCCCCTATCGACTATGCGGTTGAGCCCAAATTTGATGGCTTGGCGGTCAGCTTGGTGTATGAGGCCGGCGTGTTTACGCTGGGCGCGACCCGTGGCGATGGCCAGACCGGCGAAAACGTCACCGCCAATCTCCGCACCCTCCGCAGTGTGCCGCTGCGCCTCCAGACTGCCACCCCACCTGCTTGGCTCGAAGTACGGGGTGAAGTGCTGATGCAAAAAGCCGACTTCGCCCAGCTCAACGCCCAGCAAGACGCACGCGGCCAAAAACGCTACGCTAATCCGCGCAATGCCGCCGCAGGCAGTTTGCGGCTGCTGGATTCGCGCCTGACTGCCGAACGCCGCCTGAGCTTTTTTGCCTATGGCGTGGCCGGTGTAGAAGGCGTGACCCTGCCAGAGACCCACAGCGCGGTGCTGGATTGGCTGGCGACACTGGGCTTCCCCGTGGCGCGAGAACGTGCCGTGGTACAGGGCGGGGCGGGGCTGTTGGCGTTTTTTGCCCAGATGCAGACCACGCGCCCAACCCTGCCGTATGAGATTGATGGCGTGGTGTATAAGGTTAATACGCTGGCCGACCAAGCGCGGCTGGGCTTTGTATCCCGCGCCCCGCGTTTTGCTGTTGCGCATAAATTCCCCGCCGAAGAAGCCCTGACCGTGGTCGAAGCCATCGACGTGCAAGTCGGCCGAACCGGCGCACTCACCCCCGTGGCACGGCTGCAGCCGGTGTTTGTCGGGGGGGTGACCGTCACCAATGCCACGCTGCACAACGAAGACGAGCTGCAGCGTAAAGATGTGCGGGTCGGCGATACCGTCAGCGTGCGCCGTGCAGGGGATGTGATTCCCGAAGTGGTCAGCGTGGTACTGGACCGCCGCCCGATGCAGCCTGTGTTGGCGCGTGATTTGTTCGACGACACCCCCAGCACCACGCCGCTGCAGCCGCCCTATCGGCTGCCGACCACCTGCCCCGTGTGCGGCAGCCATGTGGTGCGCGAAGTCGGCGAAGCGATTGCCCGTTGTTCCGGCGGCATGGTGTGTGCGGCACAGCGGCGCGAAGCCATCCGCCACTTTGCCAGCCGCCGCGCGATGGATATTGACGGGCTGGGCGAACGCTATATTGACCAGCTAGTCAGCAGCCACCGCATCACCACGCCCGCCGACCTGTATACCCTGACGCTGGCGGATTTTGTGGCGATGAAAGCCGCCGCCGACGCGCGTCCCCCAGACATGGACACGGAAGCCGAGGCAGAGCCCGCTGCCGAAGCGGACATCGACACCACCACGCCCTTGCTGCCCCTTTCCCTCGCACCCGAAGCCGCCCCCCGCAAAGCCGCGACCCCGACGCTGTGGGCAGAGAACCTCCTCGCCGCGATTGCAGCCAGCCGCCAGCCCCTGTTGGCGCGGCTGGTGTTTGCCCTCGGCATCCGTCATGTGGGGGAATCCACCGCCAAAGTGCTGGCCGATGGGCTGGGCAGCATGGCAGCTATCCAGAATGCCCCCGTGGCGGTGTTGCGGGTCTTGCCCGACATCGGCGCGACGGTTGCCACCGCCATCGTCGATTTTTTTGCCGAGCCGAACAACGTCAAGAGCGTGGCCGCGCTGTTGCAGCAGGTTACGCCCAGCGACGAACATCCACCGACACCGACGCTGTGCGACCGGCTGACCTTGGCGGCGGTGCTGGCGGCCCTGCCCGAGGCCGGTTTGACCGAAGCCCGCGCCCGTCAACTGGCGGCGGCCTTGGGCGACAGTCCCACCACTGGCTTGGCGACGCTTGCCGCATGGGGCGAAGCCGAGGTGCGTACCCTCGCTTGGCCGACTAAACCGACCGAGGCACTGAACACATGGCTGGCTTTGCCCAGCACGTCCGCACTGCTCCGCCACACCCAACAGCAGATTGCGGCCATTCTTGACGCGCTGCCCACCGACGTGCCCCCCGCCCCTGCCGCGCCTTTGGCGGGGTGGACGGTGGTGATTACCGGCACACTGCCCACCCTAAGCCGTGACCAAGCCCGTGAGCGGGTGGAAGCCGCTGGCGGCAAGGTCAGCAACAGCGTATCAAAGAAGACCCATATGGTGCTGGCGGGTGACGCTGCGGGGAGTAAGCTGGATAAAGCCCTTGCTTTGGGGCTTCCGATTTGGGACGAAGCGACCTTTTTGGCGCATCTTGCGTCCTCCGATTCTGACTCTCTTACCTGAGACTTTTACTGTGAAGCCGATTCGTAAAGCTGTTTTCCCTGTTGCCGGTATGGGCACGCGTTTTTTGCCCGCCACCAAAGCCAGCCCGAAAGAAATGCTGCCGATTGTGGACAAGCCCCTGATTCAGTACGCGGTAGAAGAGGCATTAGAGGCGGGGATTACCGAGCTAATTTTTGTCACAGGGCGCAATAAGCGCAGCATTGAAGACCACTTTGACAAAGCCTACGAACTGGAAAATGAGCTGGAAATCCGCAACAAACAGGCGTTGCTGAAACTGGTGCAGGGCATTTTGCCCAAGTCGGCTTCTTGCGTGTATATCCGCCAAGCCGAAGCCTTGGGGCTGGGTCATGCCGTGCTGTGCGCCCGTCCTGCGGTGGGTCACGAACCGTTTGCCGTGGTGCTGGCCGATGACCTGATTGACAGCCAACCAGGGGCGTTGCAGCGCATGGTGGCACATGCTGAGCAGACCGGTGCAGGGGTGTTGGGGGTGGAAAACGTCGCCCGTGAGCACACCAGCAGCTATGGCATTGTTGAAGTCACCGATGAAAACGGCCACGCCCGCGTCGTCAGCATGGTCGAAAAACCTAAGCCGGAGCTGGCACCTTCTACGCTGGCGGTGGTGGGGCGGTATATTTTGCCTGGGTCTATTTTTGACAAATTGCAGCATGTGACGCCAGGGGCGGGCGGTGAAATTCAACTGACCGATGGCATTGCCGCGCTGCTCAAAAGCCACCCTATCCACGCGTTGACCCTCGACGGTAGGCGCTACGACTGCGGCTCTAAGCTGGGCTATCTCAAAGCCACGGTGGACTACGCGCTGAAGCACCACGAGGTGAGTCACGAATTTGCCGTATGGCTGGCTGACCGTTCCACCCATCTTTGAACACCGTACTTTTCTGCGGCTGCCCCGCGTCCGTGAGGTCGGGTTTTAAAACACGCCCAACCGCTGTTGGCGTAGGACTGTTGGTATCAAACAAGCCCGTTGTGTGCCCTCACTTTGTCTCGCCGCCGGTGAGCTGCTTCTGAAAGATATACCTATGTTTTCCCCTACCCATGCCGCCGCCAACCTTGCCTTGCTGACCGAGGCCGAGTTGCTGTTTTCTGCCGAAGCGGTGGATGCCGCCGTCAGCCAGCTGGCCGCACAGCTGACCGCTGACCTTGGCGACCGCTACCCCTTGGTCTTGGCAGTGATGGGCGGGGCAGTGGTGTTTACCGGACAACTTTTGCCGCGCCTGACGTTTCCCTTGGACTTTGACTATATCCACGTCTCGCGCTACGGCGAAGCGACGACGGGCGGCGAATTGGTCTGGCGACACGCCCCGAAAGAGGCGGTGCAAGGGCGGGTGGTGTTGGTGCTCGACGATATTTTGGATGAGGGGCACACGCTGCACGCCATCCACGAACGGGTGATGGCCTTGGGGGCAAAAGCCTGTTACAGCGCGGTGCTGGCCAACAAGCTGCTTGACCACGCCAAACCCCTCACTGCCGATTATGTCGGCTTGGATGTGCCGAACCGCTATGTGTTTGGCTACGGCATGGATGTGCGCGGGGCATGGCGGAATTTACCGGCGATTTATGCCCTCAACGCCTGATTTTTTCTATTTCACTACAAGAGAATTGCCATGATTGCCATTATCGGCGGCAGCGGGCTGGCGCAGCTACCCGCCCTGACCATTACCCATCGCCAAGTCGTCCGCACCCCCTATGGTGAGCCTTCTTGCGCCCTGACGTTTGGGCAGCTTGATGGGCACAGCATTGTATTTTTGGCGCGGCACGGCTACGGCCATGTGTATGCTCCGCATGAAATTAACTACTGCGCCAATTTGTGGGCGTTAAAGTCGCTGCATGTGCAGCAAATTATCGCTTTGGCTTCGGTGGGCGGGATGCGGGACGAATGGTTGCCCGGCAGCTTGGTCTTACCCGACCAGCTGATTGACTACACTTGGGGGCGCAAACACACCTTCTTTGAAGGCCCCGAAGAGCCGGTCGAGCATATTGACTTTACCTTGCCGTACTGTGCCAAAGTGCGTGACCGCTTGCTGACCGCTGCCCAGCAAACAGGGCAAGTGCTACACAACGGCGGCACCTATGCCGTAACCCAAGGTCCGCGCCTGGAAACCGCTGCTGAAATCGCCCGACTCAAGCGCGATGGTGCCGATATTGTCGGCATGACCGGAATGCCCGAAGCCGCGTTGGCGCGTGAGCTGGGGGTGTCGTATGCCTGCCTTGCCGTGGTGGTGAACTACGCCGCCGGCTGTGGCGACAGCCAAAAGCATGTCAGCCTCTCCGCCGCCAATGATGTGATGGCCGACAGCATGGGGCGGATTGAGACCTTGCTGAAGGCCGCGTTGGCGGTCGGCTGTTAAGAACGTGTTCACAGCCTGCGAAACTCGGGTGAGCCTGCGTTGAAATGAACCAAAAAAGGCGCATTCACCTCATGCCCTCCGTGCGTCATTCCCGCGAAAGCGGGAATCTAGGAGGCACCGACCGGCGCACTATTCGCCTTTTGGTGGACAGCGACCAAAGCTGGATTCCCGCCTGCGCGGGAATGACGGCGTGGGGAGGCTGATGGTGCCATTGCCCGACCTGCAGAGACGTTGAGCACGCTCTAACCCCCTGTTTAATACAAACCACGCACCTCCCTTCCCCCTCACCCCCTCCACAAGGAACATCCCATGCACCAAGACTTTGCCATTAAAAACGAATACATCGCCCTGAATGATTTGCTCAAGGTCTGCGGGGTGGTGGACAGCGGCGGGGCGGGCAAGATGCTGGTTGCCGCCGGTGAAATCAGCGTCGATGGCGCGGTGGAGCTACGCAAAACCTGCAAAATTCGCCCAGGCCAAACCGTGACCGGCGCGGGCTTTTCGATTGGTGTGGTGGCCGAGTCTGCCGATGCCTGAGCCGCTTGCCCCGCTGTCCGCCGTAGAGGCGGACGCTTTCGACCCCGAACCCCTCCCCCCTGAATCTCCGGCTGATGGCGAATGCTGCGACAGCGGCTGCGAGGTGTGCGTTCACGACCACCATGCTGCGGCACTGGCTGCCTATCGGCTGGCATGGGCAGCGTGGCGGGCGCGGCAGGGCTAGGGATTCGCCCCTGCCGGTGTTTGGTGCCTAGCTCTCAGAGCCTATTTACGGTCTGCGAGACTCGGGTGATCCTGCGTTGAAATTCGCAAAAAACATGCGCATTGACCGCATGTCAACTGCGCTTTTTTGGTTCATTTCGCCTTGGCTGCCCCGTTGTTCGCTAGATCGCAAACAGGCTCTTAGTCCGCTTCTACCACGGGATAACACGCCGGCCCCCAGTCGACTTCGGGGTGGTCGAGCATCAGCGCAATGATGACCGGCACCAGTTTGCCCAGTAGCTGCCCACAACCCCGCAGTTGTTTGCGATTGACCTTGCCATTCCACGTCGCCCCGCCATGAATCAGTTGGTTGCGCAGGGTGTAAAGCCGGTTAAACACCGCGCCCAGCAGCACGGGGGTGCGCCCGCTGGCCAAGGCGTGCTGAGCCATTTTTTTGCCCTTGGCGAAACGGGTCTGCCATTCTGTCTCGTCGAGCTTGCCGGCCTGAAAGTCCCAAAAACTTTGGAACACAAAGGGCGTGTCGAGCAACACCCGAATGCCACCAGAAAATTCCTGCCATACCAGATTATCAATGTGCTTACTGGTGTCGAGTACACACAGCCTTTCGAGAAAGTTCATAAACGTCCCCTGCTCTGACAGTCCGCAGCGTTCGTCAATTTCGCAAGCATAGGCGGCGTTAAAGGCTATCCACAAAAAGATAAAACGCCCGTCGTCGTCATCGGCCATCTTTGAACGTTTAAGCCAGCTCAACGCCCGATGGACGCGCAAATTGAGATTGGGTGGATAGTGGTCCCGCAGGGCGCGGTGGCGTTGTTTCAGTTCGTCGTGGGTCATGGTGTGCCTTGGAATAGGAAGGGTTTGACGTTATGAGTAAGGCGTTCTAATTCGGAGTGGTTGTGTTTCAGCATGGCGTGATCCCACAAACCTGCCTCCCCATCAGCACAGGCATTGCCCAGTTCTTCTCCGATGCTTTCCAAGGAGACACGGCACGCCTTACGGAGTGGCTCGGGCTCATCCTGTGTGCCCAGCAGGTATACACGGTCACGCACTTTTGCAGAGAGGCTGTCTAGGCTGTCTTTAAAACGTGCCAATCGCGCTTCCACCTGCTCATCAAAGTCGATCAGCAAAACCAAGTGACGTTGCGGAAATTCATCCAACATGGCGTGGTAGTCATCAAGCAAATTATCAAGAACCTTAACCCAGCCACCAGCAGGGGGTAGCACCTGAATCGCACGTAAATTTAGGGCGGGGTTTTGCAGAAAGCCATTGGCCAGTTGCCGATTGGCATCATCTTCGGGCACAACCAAAACATGTGGCTTATACCGGTTCATGGCTCCAGCTCTCCACAAATGAGTGCCTGAATCAAGTCAGAACGAGGTGAAAGGTCGGCCAATGGACGAAGAATGGTGGGGGCGAGGTGGTTATCTCGACCCAGAACCCAAGTGTTGTCGTTCGAGAAACGGCGCACAGTCTCTTCGTTGTGTGAGGTCATCAGAATCTGTCCACTTTGGTGGAACGCACGGCGCAAGGCCATCACAAAATGACTCACTTCGTTGAGCGAAAGATAGTTATCCGGCTCATCCCAAAACACCAGCAACGCGCCGTAGCTTTGATTGGCCGCGATGACCACACCGCAGACGAAGAAACACTTTTCGCCGTCGGATAACATGTCGAAATCGAGTTCGTGTTGCGCATTACCGACCCTAAAGCGAACCAGCAAGGTTTTGACATCTTTACCCGTGCGCTCAAACCGAAAGTCCGATAAATCGGGCATAACCTCTCGCAGGTACTGACTCAACGGGGCATAAGCCGCTGGGTAGTGTGCCAACAAACCCGACAGCCAGTCCGCTAGGTTGCTCGCACTTTCGTTGGGTTCCAGTGATTCACTTTGCGCCTCGCCACGCATCAAGCGCGGCAGCGGAGCCAGCAGCACCATGCGAGCCAACCATTCGCGAAAACAGCTCAAGGCATCGGTGGTGGAGGGGTCCTGAATCACGGGCAGGGCGATCAAATGCCAGTCCATATTGAAGTGGGCTTCGGCTTGGTTGGGGTTTTGTTTTTGCAAGGTGATTTGAGCCAGCTTGCGTGAATACAAAGCCTCGCCATCCAGCAGCAGTTGCTCTTCCAGTACCCGCAATTCCCTAAATCGCTCGGGCAATTCCAGCACCAAGGCGTAGTTGAAGACTTGCCCGTTCAGAAGCACTTGGAGCTCTAGGCGCATGGGGGTTTCGGTTCTTCCTAGCGACATGTCCCTAGGCTCAACCAGTGTGCCGACGCGGTTGCTGCCGCGACCGATGGCTTGAAATATCCTGAGTGCTTGTGCCAGCGTGGATTTGCCCGTGCCATTTTTGCCGATCAGCAGCCCCGACGAAACATCGCCCAGTTTGAATTCGAAATTCTCTAGGCAGCGATAGTTATGGACGTACAGACGTTGGAGCATGATGTGCTTTCCGTTGATGATGTTATCAGTGCGTCACGCGCCAGCACTTAGTGGCAACCACCGTACTGCCATCAGACTGCTCTGTTGTGCGTGGCTGGGCGCGTGTTGAATCCGCCTATGATTCAAATCAAAGCGCACGATGTCCATCGTTTTTTCTTTACCCAGTGTGCGGAAAGCCCCGTCCTTTAGGGCGGGGATGAATAGCACGGATTGCGTAGCAATCCTGTTTTTGACCGGTAATGCCCCCTCACAGCACCACCACCTCATCGCTGAAATTGTCCGCGCTCCGCGTGCCTGCGCACAGCACCGAATAAATCAGGCATTCCTGCGTTGCCTTCTGCGCTTTCAGCGTTTCGGCAAACGCGGGCGACACGCTGCAATCGCCGTCGGAAATCATCAGCACATCGGCTTTTAGATAGTTGGGTTGCTGGCCGATGATTTCCATGGCGCGTCGCAAGGGTGATTCAAAGTCGGTGCCGCCGTTAAAGCCCTGCTGCAGAAACTGCAAGAGACCCACCGCGTTGTTTTCGCGGTCGCTTGCAAACGCGCGAATCTCGCCGACACTGCCAAACAGCAGCACATGCAGCGAACGATTTTCCTGCTTCAAGATATTGGAAATAGCCAATAACAAAGCCTTGGCCTTGAGCATCGGTGCCCCCTGCATACTGCCAGAGGTGTCTAGGCAGGCAACGACGGGGCCGGTGCGTTTTTGGCGGGTTTCGGTCGTTTCGCCATCGGCCAAGGTCACGCCGCGCAGCTCGTAGGTCAGCAAGTTGTTTTCCAGCAGCTTGGCGTAAAACAGCGTTTCCAGCGTGTCGTCTTCGAGGTTGAGCAACTCGCTGGGCAGCATACGCATCACGTCATTGCTGCGGTGGGTGCCGTGTACTTCGCTGCGGCTGGCCTGCGGGATTCGGCTTCGTTTCTTGAGCGCTTCAGAAATGTAGTCGCGCCCCATTTTGCGGGCCAGTTCCTTGATGTGCGCGTTGTTTTGCAGGGCGGCGGCAAGGGCGGCGAAATCTTCGGGGCAGGATTGGAGGTCGGCATACGAAAAAGAGGCGTTGGGGCAGGCGGCCAAAAACCCCTTCACTTCTTCATATTTCTGCGTGATTGCGTCCAGTGTTTGGCGGAACGCGCCGAGCCGCTGGCGAACCGCATCGGGAATCGTCTCATCGGCGATTTCTGCTTCGTATTCTTTGGTCGCCGCCAGTTCTTGCTGTATCTGTTTGGCGATGTTGGCATTCAGCGGCTGCTGGCAAAAATGTCGGTTAATCGCCTCCCAATCCGGTTCTTCTGTGGGCTCTTCGTCCTCGTCCTCGTCCCCATCCCCTTCATTTTCATCGTTGTCGTTTTGCCAATCCCACAAACGCCATTTGGTCGCGCCCAGTTTTGCGCGTGCCGCCTTTTTTAGCGGCGCGATGGTTGCGTGGAAGGTCAAGTCGGACACGATGGTGCGCAAAGCGTCGAACACCGAATCATCGCTGTCTCCGCGACCCGCATACTCGACGCATTTTGTCGAAAACGCGTGGCAGTTTTTGATAACCAGACCATAAAACGACCGCTCCCCGACATGGGCACGGGCACCCCGCGCCACCACCGGTTTGCCCACTGGGCCGTTGCGGTCACAAGAGACGTAGATTTTCCGCCCGAGCGCACTTTTGGTGGTGAAATCCGCTGCCTTGGAGAGGCGAACCACGCTATCGGCGAGCCCATCGACCTCGATATTGGAGATATAGCCTTCGCCGACGTGGATGCCGGAATGCTCGAATGCCAGCAGCAGCTCGCAATACACCACGCTGCCAGGGATGGGGCGGACTTTGTCGCGGAAGGTGCTATCAACGAAGTATTTGATTGTTTTTAGGCCGAACTGAAGGGCGGGAAGGAAGCGGGAGGCGAAGGCAAACATGGCGGGGCGACCTATAGCCAGATATTGGCGTGGATTTGTTGCACCAGCAAATCGGTCGTATTGGCCTTCTTATCGGGCGAGGCCTTTGGGCTTGAGGCGTGCTTTGCCGCAGAGCCCATGCTGCGCAAGGCGGGCTGGTCGTTTTGGCTGTCCCAAGTCCAAACCGTATCGAAATCCCAGCCTAGGGTGTTTTCGAAATAGCGTTGCTTAAACAAGGCGGCATCAATCAGCTTCGCGCCAGTGACCCCCCCATTTATTTTATTCACATCAATCGAGACATTGTTCTCTACGCATTGGGCTAGGTTAGGCTGGGGGGTAATGGAGCAGTTATGTATCGTGTAGCGGCCGCTCTCTAGCCGACCGAGGGCGCAGTGTCTAATGGTGCAGCCCTTAGGCTCAGGGGTAACGGCTACGAAGTGAATACCTAATTCATCTAATAAGCTCCCTGCAAAATAGCATCGCTCTATCAGGCTATTCGTCATTTGGTTAACCATCCCACCGATCCATGGATCTTTGAAAATACAGTTGACGATACGCGCCTCTTTTACGTGGTCGGCAAGCCTAATGCCATGCAGTTCAAGGTTGGTAATATGCGAATCCGCTTCAACAGAGGCAAACAGGGTAAATATCTCCGCGTTCTCCCCGCGAATAACATGCCCATCGCCATGGTAGTGACCTTTGAGCGTGATACGCAGCCAAGTGTTCAGTTTCGAGCAATCCAAGTCTGCTGTTTGCCGAAAGAAATAGCCCTGCTGCCCGATTTCAGGACGGTCGAGGTCTACCAGCTGTTCGAGCGTTTCGATCAGAATGGGATCGTGCGCCGTGCCGCTACCTTTAAAATCTTTAAACTTGTTGTTCGACCTGGCTGACGGATTGGCCGAAGTCGCCAAAGTGGCTGGTTTTGCCGATGCTGGATGCGCAGGATTGTGGGTTTTTGGCACTGGATAACTGAACCCTTTCAGCACACTCAAAATCAGGTTGTGCAGCTTGGGCGCGTTATTGGCGTGGTTCCACAGGCAATCCTTCAGCAGAAACACATCAGACAGGTCCACTTCCTTGCGGCCATTGGTGGCGGCAGAGACACGCATCAGCTGCAGCACCTTCTTTAGCCGCCGGTCGGACAGGTATTCGCGCCGGTCTTCTTTAAAGCTTTCTTGGTGCTGCGCCCACAGACACTGCATGGCTTCGACGATGGTGGGGGGCACAGTGACGGCGTGGGCGGCATCGTGGATGGCGGCCAAATCTGCTGCGTCAAGCACGCCGCGCACCGTCGGCAGGGGGCGGGGGGTCTCGAACAGTTTTTCGCGGTTTTCGGGGCGGACGTAATCGACAAAGCAGCGCACAAGGAAGCGGTCGTAGAGCGCGGCGAGCTCGTCTTGGTCGTTGGGCAGCTCGTTCGAGGCGGCGATAAGGCCTTGCAGGGGCACGTCTTCGGCTTGGCTGCCGTTGTGGTATTTGCGTTCGTTGAGAATGGTCAGCAGGGCATTGAGAATCGACGAGCTGGCTTTGAAAATTTCGTCGAGAAAGGCAAAGCGAACCATCGGCAAATAGCCCACGGTATTGCGCCGGAAGCGGTTGGCCTTCAGCTCGGTAATCGACAAGGGGCCAAAGATTTCTTCGGGGGTCGAGAACTTGGTCAGCAGATATTCAAAATAGCCGCCCTCTTGTTCGCCACCCAGCGCAAAGGCTTTGGTCAGACGGCGTGCCACCAGGCTTTTACCGGTGCCCGGCGGGCCAATCAGCACCAAGTTTTCGCCAGCCAGCAGTGTCAGCAAAGCGGTTTTTAGAATGTGCTCCCGCTCCACCAGCCCGTGGTTTAGCTGGCTGAGTACGGACTCGATTTTCTGCTGCATGGGGTGCTGTTTCATCGCTAAGTCTCTGATTAAGTAAGCTGTAGAAGCGGGGGGGGTGAGATTGCCCGCTGCTGGTGGCAGACGGGGTCTGGCTTTATTCGCCTCTCGTGGCGGAGAATATACAGCCAAACCCTATGCTGTGGCATATGCCAATAGCGTCAGCATCGGGCTGAAGCTGCGCCCCGTCTCGCTGTGGGCTGCCCCGTCGTTTGTTCGACTTTAAACAGGTTCTTAGCGTGTGGCTTAAAGCGGCACAGCTTCTAACTGGGCAACCTCCTGCCGCGTGAGTGG
>ERZ650307.11-NODE-11-length-78464-cov-11.183436_pt1 | contig 78464 bp, 75 predicted proteins | sample MGYA00376243_ERZ650307 | MGnify/ENA primary metagenome ERZ650307 (study PRJEB26733, sample SAMN07839242) | wastewater metagenome | biome: urban; feature: artificial channel; material: waste water | place: USA: North Carolina | collected 2016-03-31 ... | reverse complement strand
TCTTTTATTTATTTTTTTTTTTTATAAAAAATGTAGGATTCTTGTTGTAAAAAATATCGTAAACTAATGTTACAGTCATTTGAACAAGTGTTGTGACAAAAAAGTTATAGCATATTGTTTAATTAATATAGAATAAAAATCTAATGATGAAAGGCGTTTTATTGCTAATGCCAATTTATTAAGGTAACATAAATTTTATGTTAATAAGAATAAAATGTTCAAATATAAAGACTGTACTTTAAATCGTGTGGGAAATTTTTCACTGTCACCTAAGTAGATAGACGATATTTTTGCCCAAGTTAACTTCAATAGAAGCAGCGATTATCGTCAGGGAACTAAAATTGTGGGGATAGAAGGAGGAAGTATTAGTCGTGAAAGATTTTAAACATGACACAAAACAAACGAATTACCGGTCATGGAAGTCGGGGAAACACTGGATTTATGCGAGCGTAGTTTTAGCCGCCGTAGTAGGTGGTGTAGCACTAGAAGCAACAGGGGTTACACCTAAGGTATTGTCTTATATCCAAAAAAGTTTCGGTAGTGAGGTTGTAGAGGCGATAGCTAATACACCAGGCATCTTGGCACGAGGCGAAGTGCTTCAACCAGATTTTTATGCCAGTGTAGCAGATTTCACCGTGCCTGCAACAGTCGGGACAGATTTTGCCAATAACGCCCAAATAGAAGTGAAGGGGTCGATAAAACCGAAGTTCGTTGGATCTACCTTCCAGATTCCTTCTGACAAAGAATCAAATGCCATCGCTGCATTTAATCAGCCGTTGGATCCAGCTAAGGATTTCTCTATCTCAGGTGAGGTAACTGTCCCTGATGCTCGTATTGCCGCAGCAGGACTTTATGTTTCAGATGTACCATCAAACGAAGTTATTAACAAGCTGGGTACTAAAAGCTTAAATGAAGCTGGTTCATCTGGTGCCCTTAAAGTAGAAAGCTCTGCGTACAATGGACATTACATGATATTCTCTGGATTTCATAATGTTGTAGGTTACGCAGCAACTTTAGCCAGTGGTAAGGATTATAGTCGGGTTTCTAAAAATGGGATTGCAGGAATAGCGCCATCCAATTATGCGGATTGCGACTTCGTCCTTCTAAATACGACAGAGAAGAATAGAACTAATGTTAAAATCCAAGTTAACGTTGAGTACAGTGCAGCAAGTGGTATCCTTAAAGTAACTTATAAACATAATTCGGGTACTGGTGATATCGGTATCGGTCAATACTATCAACAATGGCTAAAAGATAAAAATAGTAAATTCGCAACAGTTGAGTATAAAATCGACAAATCTGCACCAGTTTATTTAGGGATTGTCGGTAACGGAAATGACTCGGGAAGTGGTGCCTCTAAAAAGACAAGTAGCATAACTGTAAATTCTGTTACCGGAACTTATCTTACAGCTGAACGTGCCGTACATTTCAGAGATGATGCGGGTAATCAGTTAGCTGCTTCCTCTAAAGTCGTAATGCCTCGCGGTGGCCGCTTAGGAATTGGTAATGAGGATACGACGACACCTTACTACTATGATAAGCCTGATATGCCTCAAGGTTATACGTATCAAGCAAGTCAAAACCCAAGCGTCGGTGGCGATAAAGAAGTAGTCGTAACTTATCAACGCGACGTACAAACTGGATTTGTTGACCGGACCAATAAATTAACTGGTCAAAAAATGGATCCAAACGAAAATGTTGCAATCAAAAGTGTGACTAAACAGAACTTATCTGTCAATGTACCAGGGGTTTCAGGGTATTACTACCTCAATGAAATCACAGGAGATGCCAAGAATCCGACCTATGCCGGAGATGGGTCAACTGTCGACTTTGACATGACTATGGATGATACCGCAAACGGCACAAATACAACCGATAGTCAAGAACAAGTCGTTGGTACTTACATGATGCCATCTGTTCAAGAGCGTATCTTAAACATCACGAAACCTGATGGCACAACGTCGACTGAGAAACAAGTGTCGACAACAGACACAGACTTTGCTGCGATTGAGGGCGAGTATGCAATTCCAGGTTATCGTGTCATTATTGATGGCGTACCAGTCACGGATGCGCAAGCACTTCAAGGTATTCCAGCAGAGGCAACGGATAGAACAAATAACTTAAAAGCTGCAACAGATAGTGCGCCTCAGGTTCATACGATTACTTATCAAGCTGAGCCACAAAAAGCCAAAATTGTCTATCAAGATTTGACAACTGGTAAGGAACTTCATACAGATGAGGTTGATGGCTTGACGAATGATGCGATCAATAATTATGAGACTGCCTCTAAGATTGCTGACTATCAAGCTAAAGGCTTTGTCCTTAAATCCAATACCTTTAAAGACGGTTCTGAACATTTTGATGCTGATACGACAACTGACCAAAGTTATGTAGTGGGATTGGTCCACGATTCAAAAAATAATCTAGAATCAAAAGACATCACACATAAAGTTGCTTATACGATTAAAAATGGCTTTGTAACAGCCCCTCAAGACTATGAGACAAAGTCTAATATTACTTATAATCATTTTATTGATAAGCATACTGGGGATGTGATTACTGCTGATTTTGATAAATATGCACTAGATGGGGATATCAATCAAAATCCAAAAGTGCATAAATATGAGTCAAGTCATTCAGATGCCAAGGTAGCGCATGATGGTAAAGTTGAGTTTAAGTCACCAGAAGTTCCTAATATCAAAGGCTATACTGCCAACCTAACTGAAAATACAACTATTCATTACAGTAAAGCTAAAGATGGCGAAGTATTAGAGAGTAGCGTTGAATATGCGATTGATGAGACTATCAACATTACCTTACCAACGGATACTTTCTTCTACAACACAAGAACAGATGCTATGATCAAGGCTTCTAGCTATACGATTACCAATGATTCAGGACTTCCTGTCAAAATAAGTATTGATGGTTTTGCTGCTGAATTAAGTAATTCAACCTTGCCATCAGACTTTGCATTAAATCTTAATGTGAGTGGTAATAAAGTCACCACGCCAAGTGCAAAACTGATTGAGAACGGCTTGATTAAAGTGTCAAATAGTGAGTTAATCACACTAGCCAACTGTCTTGACCAATATAGTGCTACTGATGCAGCAATCACAAGTGGTTCACCTGTTAATAATGCTGCTGAATTTACTTATGGTGGGGCTGCAAAAGCATCAAAAACTTTGAAGTTGGGCTACACGTTAAGTCTAAAATTTGAAGATGTTAAATTTTAAACATAATAATTAATTCATTAGTTACTTAAAACCAATTAAATAAGAAAATGATTGATATTTGAAGTGAAGAAATAGGGGCTAAAGTGAAGTTTTGCGTCTATAGCTTGCAAAGCGATATCCCCCTTTCGAAATTGCGATGATTCTACTTGACTGTAGCCCTATTTCTTCACTTCAGTTCTTGAAATTTTTAATGATATTGGCAGTAGCGGAATGAATTGAAGAAAAATATAAAGACAATAGGAGTTAGCTATGAAACACGAAGCACCTCAAGAAGAGAAAAAGAGTAAGAAAAAAAGATTACTTATCTTATTACTTTGTCTTTTATTAGTTGCAGGTAGCTATGGGGTTTATCATTTCTTTTTGAATAAACCCAAAGAAAATGTATCAGTCATTAGTGGAGATTTTTTACCCAAAAATAAAGATGCCAAAAAAATGTCTGATAAAGAAATTGCTAAATTTGCCCAAAAAAAGGCTGATGCCAGTCAATTCAACATGATGATTGGATCAAAAGCTGAAATAGACGGTCAGTCTCAAAAAGGCAAACTTAATATAAAGAATCCCCAGACAAATGTCTATCCGGTCAATGTTGTTATTACTGACGATCAAACTGGAGCTGTCATCTATACGTCTGGTGCGATTGAGCCAGGAGAGGAGGTGAGTAATGTCCAGCTAGAGAAGAAATTAGAAAAAGGTACCTATCGAGCAACAGCCCGCTTTAGTTTATATGATTCAAAAACAAAAGCTAAGAAAGGCGAGGTTGCTGCGGCGGTCAATATTATTGTCAGCTAACACAAGGTTGTTAGTCTATCACTTATTATTTATATATTAATGGAGAATATCATGAAAAAATTACTATCTACTTTACTCGTTTCAACTGCTGTATTTGCAGGCGCACAAGCTGTATCAGCTGATCAAAACATCATTGCAGAAACTGACGCTGATATCACTGTCAACGGTACATTGGGTGCTGACAATACAGATCCAGGAGCTACGATTCCCGAAGGAGATAAAGATTGGATTAACGTAACACTTCCTACTGAAACAATCTTCTATAACAAAACAAACGATGCTGCTATCAAAGCACCAACATACGATATCACTAACAATTCAGGTCGTCCAGTAACAATCTCTGTTGCAGGTTTCACTGCTGATTCAGCTAACCCAGCATTGCCAGCTGACTTTGATTTGAACCTTGATTTAACTGGTAACGCAGCAGTTTCACCAAGTACTAAATTGGTTTCAGCAGGCGCACTTCAAGCACCAGCTACTGAATTGATTACATTGGCAAACAACGTTGACCAATACGCAGCTGCAGATACAGCATCAGCAGCAGGTGCAGCAGTTAACAACAAAGCTAGCTTCACATACAGTGGTACAGCGACAGCATCTAAATCTGTAAAAGTTGCTTATACTTTGAGCCTTAAATTCGAAGCTGTTAAATTTTAATGAATGATTTCTAAATCATCAAAGGAGGAGATTTCATGACAAATGAAATAGCCGTCTTAGGTCAATTAGGGCTAGAGGAACCACAAGTTGATCGGCCAGATTTACCTCAAACAAGTGATGAACCACCTCACTATATAGTCCAAGAGCAAGTCCCACCCCAAAACTCAGGTTTTTTACCACACACAGGTGATTTGCAACAAATTGGCTTATTGATGATAGGGTTATTTTGTCTGAGCTTGTTCCTTGTCTTTAAATCTAGAGAAAATTCTAGTGTAAATGCTGAGGTATAGATATTTTTTTAACCTCTACTCTTTATTGACCAGGATAGAATATCCAAGTAAAGAACTTTTCTCCAGTAATGGAGAAAAGTTCTTTTTGGTTTTTTGGGGAAATAATCTACAAAATATGATCAACGATTTCGTTTCGATAAAGAATTAACTTCTAAAGGTTGGGACAAAAGTCCTCAAGAAAAGACTATGAGCAATCTTCAATATTAATTGAAAGTGGCCTTAGTCTATTTCCGTGTAGCTTTTTTGATACATTGTAAAACAGCATAACGAATTTCGTGAGAAACAAAGCGAAATTGGTTAAAAAATCGTTTCTATATTGATAATCTAATCAAAAGATAGGGGGCATTAAAAAATATGAAGTCCGAGATTGAAAAATAGAAAGTCTGAGATGAGAAAACGCGGTTAAAATAATAACAAGCATTAGCTAGCAACCCATATTTTAGGAGGATTTGACGATGTCAGAAAAGAGAACACGATTTCAAGCCGTTTTGGATGGCGAAGCAGTTGACCGGATTCCAACCGGTTTTTGGTACCATTTTTTCGAAGATGAGTTGGTTGAGGCCACCAGTCAAGCTGATTTAATCGCTGATAATGTGACGGGCCATCAAAAATTTATCTTAAATTTTGAGCCAGATTTTATTAAACTCATGAGTGATGGCTATTTCCACTATCCTAATGCTGCCAACTGGCGCACGTCAACTGATGATGAACTCTTAGCGGTCACATCAATCGGTAAGGATTATGTTTGGCTTACTGAACAAGTTGCACTCGTTAAATCTCAACACGCCCAGTTCAGCGAAGATATTTTTTCTTTTTATAATATCTTTGCACCCGCTACCTATCTCAAATTTGCCTTGGGCGGTGATGACCAGCTCGTTAACTTTGTCAATGGTCACAGTAAACAGGCCATCCAGCATATTTTTGATATCGTAAGTCAAGATATCGCAGACTTAGCAGTAGCGGTGATCAAGCAAGGTAGTGCAGATGGCATCTATTATAGTACGCAGAACATCCAAAGTACATCTGATCAAACGATTTTCAATCAATGGGTCAAACCAAGTGATCTCACCGTTTTGAAGGCTGCTAAAGCAGCTGGTGGGACAAACGTTTTACATATCTGTGGTTATGAAGGTGCTAGCAACCGTTTGACTGATTTCTCGGATTATCCCGCAGATATTGTCAATTGGGCAACAGCAGTTGAAGGTGTTACTTTATCACAAGGTCGATCGATATTCCCAAATCAAGTGTTATTAGGTGGTTTTGGTAATACGACAAAAGATGTCCTTTACCAAGGGACAATAGATGATATCGCTGCAGCGACACAAGCTATCATCACTGCCTTTGGTGATGATACCCGCTTTTTGATTGGTGCAGATTGCACCGTCCCACGGGATATCGACTTAAAACATCTGGAAGCAGCACGAAAAGCAGCTGTTAAACAACCTATTACCGTATAAACTTAACATCAATTAAAGGGAGATCGTCTATGAGTCAATTCTATAAAAATAAAAAAGTCTTAATCGGTGCAGCAGTTGTAATTGCAGCCGGTGCCATTGTTGCTGTTAGAACAACGCAGAGTAAAAAAATACCGACGACTGGTGCTAAAGCAAAAGTCGAGAAAGTCTTACAAGTCGCGCACACGCAAAGTTACAAACCCTACGATTTTGTCAATGATAAAGGAGAATCAGACGGGTTTGAAGTCCAAGTTTTAAAGGCAGTGGATAAAAAACTACCGGATTACAAATTCAACTATAACCCCACTAGTGATGAAGATTTGCTGATTGGCCTAGAGTCTGGCAAATATGATATTGGGACTAAGGGAGCTTGGAAAACACCAGAACGTGAGCAGAAGTTTATCATTCCTCAAGAAAAAATCGCGGCATCAGTTATCGGTTTGACTTACCGGACAGCGGACAAAGCCAAATATAGCAACTTAGAAGACTTTGCTAAACAGAACGGCAAGCTGATTCCGATTAGCCCACAAAACGCCCAATATAAGGTCATCGAAGACTTTAACGCTGCCCATCCTAAGACGCCAATCAAATTAGATGCAGCCGATCAATTTACGATTAGTGATGCCTACGCTTGGTTGTTAGAAAACCGTTATGACGGATTCTTCGACATTAAACTGAGCTTTGATAATTCAGTGCTCGCTGCTGATGGTCCATATCACGACTATGCCAACAAGCTGTCTTATGTGCCCTATAAAGGGATTCCGACTTATCCGATCATTCATAAAAATGCGACAAATGAAGCATTTGCGAAAGCCTATGATCAAGCGATAAAAGAACTCGAAGCTGATGGGACGTTGACAAAACTGTCTAAGAAGTATTTCGGTGAGGATGTCTTTTCTTACATAAAGGACTAAGTCACTCATGAGGTGAGGTAAACACTATGATTCCATTTCATTTGGAGCGCGTCTGGTCAGTTTTGCCGGATATTCTCTCAAAATTTCCTAAAACTTTAGAGATCGTTGTTTTGACTGCCTTTTTAGGATCTATATTAGGATTGATCCTTGCTAAATGGCATTTACAAACTGGGAGCGTCAAGCACACTATAGCTCGTCACTACATCTCAGCCATGCGCTGTACACCACCGATTGTTCTGATCTTTTTGGTCTTCTATGCTTTTCCTAAACTGATCGAGGCTATCTTTTTGATCGATATCAACGGTTGGTCAAAGTCTGTATTTGTCATTAGTGCACTAGTCCTCTTGTTTTCGGCTAATATCGCTGTGACTTTTGAAGCAGCCTACTTGGCAATTCCAAAGGGACAGACTGAAGCGGGCTTAGTGAGCGGTTTATCTGAGACCAGAACTTTCTTCAGAATCATTTTGCCTCAGGCTCTAGTTGTGGCACTACCCAATATTGCCAATAATTTATTGACCTTGCTCAAAGAAGGGTCGCTAGCTTATATGATCGGTTATGTCGATATCATGGGACAGGCGCAAAACATCATTTCCAGAAATCTAGGTAATTTTGGCTTAGAAACTTATGTAGCAGTTACCTTAGTTTACTGGACAATCGCACTTGTGATTGAAGGTGGGAGTCTCCAGTTAGAAAAAAGGCTCAGCCGACATAAAGGACAAAGATTGGAGGGACAAACTTAATGGCTATAGATTATTTAATTGCAACCTTTTTTGAAAGCTTGAAAGGCGTACCAATAACACTTTTTATCACGTTTTTTGCCTTGATTGCTGCCCTACCTTTAGGTTTATTGTTTGCCATTGCACGGCTAAAAAAAATCCCTGTCCTCAGTCAATTGGCGAGACTTTACACTTTGATCATTCGAGGGACACCGCTAATTCTTTTGATTCTACTTTTTTACAGCTTTGTTCCAAGTTTCCTCAATACTTTTTTCAAAGCACATGATATCGGCATTGATATCTTTAAAGTCAATCCTTTATTTTACGCGTGTACTGTCTTTTTACTGGTTGCTATTGCAGCAGTCGCTGAGATTTTTCGCTCGGCCTTACTCGCCGTTGACGGTGGACAGTTTGAGGCGGGCAAGGTGGCTAATCTGTCAACTTTTCATATTTATGCGCGGATTATTTTACCCCAAGCTTTAGTTTCGAGTTTGCCGAATTTGTGTAATTTAGCAATTACACTAGTCAAAGGAACGTCGCTTGTTTTTGTCATGACCGTGAAAGATATCACCGCCATTGCAAAAATTCAAGCCAGTTATGGCTATAATTATGCCGAAAGCTATCTGGTGATCTTCGCCATCTACATTTTGATATGTACTGGGATTCAGCTCGTTTTCAAAAAGCTAGCCGCCTTTTTTGCCCTAGACAGACGCATGGTACCCAAGCAAGTAGAAAAGTTACGCGTTGAGAAGGTCGCGCTAGAGAAAGGAGTTTTGTATGCTGAACATCCGTAAGTTGCACAAGCAATTTGGTAGTCATGAAGTTTTGAGAGGGATTGATTTGACGGTCAACCAAGGTGACGTGGTTGTGATTTTAGGCCCTTCGGGATCGGGGAAGACGACGCTTTTGCGTAGTATCAATTTTTTAGAGCCAGCGGATTCGGGCACAATTGAGCTAGACGGTAAGGCGATTGAGATTGCTAAGGCGACAAAGCAGGATGTCCGATCGATTCGTAAGCATACTGGATTTGTGTTTCAAAACTATAATTTGTTTGCTAACAAAACTGCTGAACAAAATATTACCGAAGGCTTGATTTATGGTCTTGGTCTCTCTAAGAATGAAGCCAGTGTCATTGCCCAAGAAGTTTTGGGAAAGGTTGGCTTGCGTGAGTTTGCCCATCACTATCCTAGCCAACTCTCAGGTGGTCAGCAGCAACGTGTTGGTATTGCCCGCGCTATTGCAGCCGAGCCAAAAGTACTCCTCTTTGATGAGCCGACCAGTGCGCTCGATCCAGAGCTTGTTGGTGATGTACTGGCTATCATGAAGTCGTTGGCTAAAGCAGGCAAGACCATGGTTGTTGTCACACATGAAATGGGATTTGCTAGAGAAGTAGCAAGTGAAGTCGTTTTTATGGACGGTGGGGTGATTGTTGAACAAGGCCGCCCTGAGGAAATTTTCGAGTTTCCAAAAGAAGAACGCACGCAACAATTTTTGGCCAGAATAATTGGAGGAGCAGTATCATGAGTCAAGATTTTCAAGGTAAAAATGTCCTGGTTACAGGTGGATCACGGGGAATCGGCTTTGCCATAGCCAGTCGCTTTGCGAACAAAGGCGCTAAAGTAGTGATCACAGCTACTCGAGAGGAAACTTTGACTCAGGCATTGTCACAGTTTTCAGATGATGAGGGACAAACGGTCAAAGGCCTAATATTGGATCTGGCTGATTTAACCGATGCTTCAGATTTATTCACGCAAACTAGCAATCTGTTAGAGGGCGAGACGGTCGATATTTTGGTCAACAACGCTGGCATCTCGGCAGCAGCCAGTCTGTCAGAGATTAACTTGACTGATATTCACCGTGTCTTTCAAGTCAACTTAATTGCGCCTATCTTATTATCACAAGCCTTCGCTAGCCAATTTGTCCCCAAACAGGATACATTTGGCAGTATCATTAACATCAGCTCCATTGCCTCAAAGTTTGATGAAGACCGTAATCTCATCTATGGTGTTAGCAAGGCCGGGCTTAACAAGGCCACGAAAAATTTAGCAAAAAGTCTCGGTAAACAAGGCATACGGGTCAATGCGATTTTACCCGGCAGCATCGATACCGATATGACACGAGAAAAGTATAGTGATCCGGATGTTTATCAAGCCTTGGTAGACCGTTTACCCTTATCTAAACGTGGCACAGGAGATGATATTGCCCAACAAGCTGTCTTTTTGGCTAGTCCTGAAGCAGGTTATATCACAGGTCAACTGATTTCTGTTGATGGTGGCTGGCTGCTACAGTAGTCGTGGAAATTAAACATAAAAGAATAGATTAGTGCTCAGCATTTAGTTAGAGTCTAGCAGGAAAACACTATCTTGGCAGCATCAAACAGCATACAAAAAACAGATTAGCTCTAGCGTGGGCTAATCTGTTTTTATGTGGACACCTTATTTTTTACTCGAACTATTAGATGCCTCGCTTGATTTTTCAGTATCAAGTTCAGGGTGCAGTTCTTTGAAAGTCTCAGTTTTCCATAGGTTTTTAGTTGACTTGTCACCATTTTTAGAAAAGATAGAGGTCGATTTATCTCCAAGTTTTTTCTCGATGGCCTTAGCCTTCTGCAGCCCCTTGACATAAGAATAGTCATTGGGATCAATTGTTTTTAAGCCATCACTAGGCCAGAAACGAATTAAATCCCCTGTTGTAATGGCATCAGAAATCTTCAATAACTCTTCAGTTTTCTTATTATTGGTATCAATTTCATTTTTGGTATTGGGATCGGGATTGGTGATTTCTTCACCCGTCTCCGTCTTATAGATGCGACCAGAATAATTGGTCAATGTCGGAGAAACCCAGTTGTCAGTTGCTCGCATAGCGAGTAAGTTTCGATGGTCAGGACTCAGTAAATCTTGACCAAGTTCAGGATACTTGCTACTATCAATACCTAGCAGATGTAACAAGGTTGGCAGATTGTCAATCTCGCCACCGTAGGTGTGATTGACATGACCTTGATCCATACCTGGTACAACAATCATGTATGGTACGCGTTGGAGCATCGCGTTATCATAGTTGGACCAAGTTTCTTTCTCTTTACCTAACAATTCAGCCAGGTCAGGATTGCGAGAGTTTGAAATCCCGTAGTGATCACCATATAGCACAATAACTGAGTTCTTATAAACATCAGAAGCTTTTAGATAATCAAAGAATTCTTTAACAGCAGAGTCTAGGTAGTTAGCAGTTGCAAAATAACCATTGATGGTTTCATCTTTAGTCTTAGCCAATGGGAAACCAGATTCATTACCGTCAAATTGGACGTAAGGATAATGATTGGATACTGTGATAAATTTCGTGTAGAACGGCTGCTGTAAATGTTCTAGGTAATTGATGGAATCACCAAACATGTATTTGTCATGTAGACCGTACTGGAAAGAATTTGATTTATCGACATCAAAGTATGTCTGATCGAAGAAGTAATTATAACCTAAGCGTTTATAAGTTTCATTTCTATTCCAGAAGGAACCGACATTGCCATGGAAAACGGCAGAGGTGTAGCCGCCAACCTGTCCTAAAATGTCAGGTGCTGCTTGGAAGGTATTTTTGCCACCATTGCTGACGAAGAATGAACCCTGATTTAAACCAAAGTAAGAGTTTTCCATGAGGGTTTCAGCATCGGAAGTCTTACCGGCTTTGACTTGGTGGAAAAAGTTATCAAAAGCAAAGGTTTCTTTTGAACTGAAAAGAGAATTGAGAAACGGTGTGACTTCGTAATCTTTTTCGACCTTGGTTTCAGGGTCGGTGACTTTGAGTTTGTAGTTGATTAAAAACTGCTGGAAACTTTCCAGATGGATGTAGATGACGTTTCGGCCTTTGGCAATGCCGAAAGTCTCAGGATTTGGTTTGGCGTAGTTGTCGGTGATGAATTTTTTGACTTCGTCGACATCAGTCGCCTTGGCTTCCTTGCGAACTTGGTTAGTTTTGTAGGTGTTGACCCCATCATAAACTGTAAATGGTACAAGTCCGAGGTAGCGGACGACGTAAGTGTTAGAGAAACCACGGCTCAAGAGCTCAGGCCGATCAATCTCAGCCATGAAGAGGTTGACTGTAAAGGCTAGAATCGACAGCGAAGTGATCGCGAAGCTAGCGCGTTTATTGAATGCTCTTTGGTCAAAACGGATGACTTTACGCCACATCAGGATGCCGATTAAAACGAAGTCAGCGATAAAGACTAGGTCCCCGAGATTGAACAGGTTAAGAGCAGATTCACCTAGACCAGCTGAAACTTTACCTGTTGCTAACATCGTATTAATGGTGATAAAATCTGTGAATTCACCAAAATAGGTTGAGTTAGCAAACAGTAATGCAGTCAAAGCGATATAGATGACCATGGATAGAATATAGTAAAGCTTGGTATTTTTAGCATAAAGCGCAAGACCAATCAGTAACAGTGAGCTAGAGATGGGGTTGAGAATTGCTAATAAAATTTGAAAGGAGTTATCAAAGTCCAAATCAAATTTAAAAAAGTATGCAAATAAAGTCTTAAGCCAAAATAAAATGACTAAAAACGCTGTAAATCCAAGCCGTGTCGAAACGATGTTTGAAAATTTCTTTAACAAGTTAGTAGTTTCCTTTTAGTAGCCAGTCGCAGAAGTCAAAACTTGAGTGACTGACAAAATTTTCCCTAAAATATCTTCTTTCATTTTACGCTTTTTTAGTCTTTTTCGCAAATTTTGATGTGTGTGTGTTGAAATTTCATGAAAAAATTAGGATATCTCATAAACCAAACCACCATTTGTATATCTGGATATCCCGTAAAACATAGCAATAAAGGAAAATTTTGTGTATAATTTAGAGTAATGACTAAATTAACGATAAACAAATATGCTGCTAAAAAAATTGTCCAAGGGATTGCTGTGTTAGATGCGCGTGATTTTCCAGGGAACACCTACTCAGAAGGCTTTGCTGAACTCTATTTTGATCACCAACTGCTTAGCCAGGCTTATTTTTCACGTCAAAATAAAGGAATTGGTTGGGCAGTGAAATCAATTGACTTTATCCAACTTTTGACAGATGCCAAAAACAAACGCCAGTCCTATGCACAAGATACGGCGACGACAGCCTATCGCGTCTTTAATCAAGATGGTGATGGCTTTGGTGGTATGAGCATTGATATCTATGAGGATTATGCTCTATTTAGTTGGTATAACGCCTTTATTTATACCTTAAAAAATGAAATTTTAACAGCTTTTCAAATCGTCTTTCCAGAAATTTTGGGCGCTTATGAAAAGGTTCGATTTGAGAGCAAATTGCCGATTTCAAGCCACATTTACGGCAAAATGGCACCAGAAAAATTCATCATTTTGGAAAATGGCGTCAAGTACCAAGTCTTCCTAAACGACGGTCTCATGACTGGTATTTTTCTAGACCAGCATGAAGTGCGAGGTACTTTACTCGAACACCTAGCAGCCGGCAAGGATATTTTAAATTTGTTTTCTTATACCGCGGCCTTTTCAGTTGCTGCGGCCATGGGTGGTGCCAAGTCAACCACCTCAGTCGATCTGGCTAAACGCTCACGGGAGCTATCTGAAGCTCATTTTAAAGTCAACGGCCTAGCACTTGATGCCCACAAATTTCATATCATGGACGTCTTTGAATACGCCAAGTACGCTGCTAGAAAAAAACTAAGCTTCGACCTGATCGTTATCGATCCACCAAGTTTTGCCCGTAATAAAAAAATGACCTTCTCAGTCGCCAAGGATTATCACCAGCTCATCGCAGATGCGTTACCAATTTTGAATCGTCACGGTAAAATTATCGCCTCGACAAATCACGCTAGACTAAGTCGTGCAGACTTTTTGGATGAACTAAAAAAAGGCTTTGGCACTCAGAAATTTGACGTGATTGAAACATTTCATTTACCAGCAGACTTTGCGACCAATCCTTCTGATCCTCAGTCTGACTACCTTAAAGTCTTCGTATTGGAGGTTAAGTAACGCATGAAAATAGTTGTGCCGATCATGCCCAAAAGTTTGGCTGAAATCGCTGAACTTGATACTATCCAATACGCTGCTGCTGATTTGATCGAATGGCGAGCAGACTTTATGCCAATGGCTGATTTAGAACAAGCAGCGCGTGACGTCAAGGCTCAGTTCCCGAAGCAAGAGATTATCTTCACCTATCGGACAGAAGATAAAGCAGAAACTATTATATCAGCCGAGGATTATGCTACTTTAGTGCAACAGTTTTCGACAGTATTTACTTATATCGATGTTGAAATTTTAAAGTTTTCTGCAATAACATTACCAGACAATGCCCTTGTGTCTTATCATGATTTCACGCAAATTCCTCTAAATCTGCCAGACATTTTATCCAAAATGGCAGCTTCAGGAGCCAAAATTGTCAAATTTGCAGGCATGCCACAAAAGCAATCAGATGTCCTAAGGTTGATGACTGAAACCTTACGATTTTCTGAAGCACATCCGAACTTGACTTTAGTGACCATGGCCATGGGTGAACTTGGGAAAATGACTCGAGTAGCAAGCGATAGTTTTGGCAGTAGTTGGACCTTTGCATCGATGGGCGCGACCAGTGCGCCTGGTCAGTTGAGCCTTGAGGACGTGGTTAAGATTCGCGAGATATTTCAATAGAAAAAAGGTTTGATACAGGGTATCAGACCTTTTAGTATTTTTTCAAATAAATTTTATCGACTTTGTGGCGTTTATCCTTGTGCAAAATGACTTCGGCACGACTTCGTGTGGGCTCAATAAATTCTCGTAAGTTGACGAGATTAACTTTTTTCCAAGTATCGCGTGCCATTTTTAGCACCTCGTCACTGGATAGGGTTGTAAATTGATGATAATAGTTGTTGCTATCTTTTTTGGCAAGCTCTAATAGTGTTTTAAAGCGTTCAAGATACCAGCGCTCAATGTTGGCTTCTGTTGCATCAACATAGATTGAAAAATCAAAAAAATCATTGATATACAGGCGTTTGTTGAGAGTGCTTTGAAAGACGTTAATTCCTTCAACAATCAAAATATCCGGTGACTTGACCAAGGTTTTTTCGGGTAAAATATCATAGATTTCATGCGAATAAACAGGAATTTCAACATCTTTCCCAGACTTAATCTCAGATAGAAAGCGAATTAAACTTTCCATATCATAGGACTCAGGAAATCCTTTTCGATGAAGAATATTCTGCTCAGTTAAGATTTGGTTGGGGTATAAAAAGCCATCAGTTGTCACAAGTCCCACAGTTGATGATTTAAAAGTCCGTGATAAAAGGAGCTGTAACAAACGTGCTGTCGTTGATTTGCCAACGGCAACGGAACCTGAGATCCCGATGATAAAGGGTTGGCTATCCGCAATTTTTTGGAGAAATAGGCCTTTCGAAAAGCTGAGATCATTCATCGTTTTTTTGTAGATGCGAATGAGTTGAACCAAAGGGAGATAGACATCATTGACATCTTGGACGCTGATTTCGTCATTGATTGACTTGATGTTGTCAAGCTCAGCTTCGGTCAATGTTGGCAGCGTTTTTTTATAGAGATTTTGCCAGATATGGCGTGTGATTTTTTCATAATTAATCAGTTCAGTTTCCATAGAAATAATTTTACCACAATCCGATTTGATTTACCAGAATACGCTTACAAATCTATGAAACTAGCATTTTGACAGGGTAAAAAAGATAATCAATGCTACTATTGGATGGTTACGCTTACCAAGTTAATAGAATGAATATGAATAAATTTTCAATTTTAAAACATCTGATCTGGAGCTAACACCAGAAAAGTCTCTATAATACACCATGTCAAAATCCCATAAAATCTCTGTCCTATGTTAAAATAAAGGATAGGAATAAATACGAAAAGAGGACAAAAAATGAAAGTAGCAGTGTTTGGTGATTCAATTTCAGCGAAAATTGACATGAAAACCTGGACAGAAGACTTTTTAAATCGGATGGGATTTCATGGAGAAGTTGACTTGTTTGCCGTACCTGGTGAAGATACTTCTGATGCCTTAAAACGCTTAGAACAAGTCGTTGCAGCGCATGCTGATTATAACTATATTTTCTTTGGTGCTAACGATGCTGCTGAACACCATGCAGTGTCAGTGGAAGATTTTACCACTAACCTGACAACTTTTGTCACAGCACTAGGTGCTGACAAAACATCAATTTTAACACCGTCTTACGTCAATGAAGCTGCCATTGCCTCGACCCACGAGATGCCGGGGCGCAGTAATGCAAATGTTGCGCAGTATGTGGCAGCAGCTAAAGCAGTTGCGGCGCAAACGGGTGCTAAAATCGTCGACCTCAACCATGCCATGACTGTCTATCCGGGTTCTGACGAGTTTGTCGTCTCAGATGGCGTTCACTTTTCACAAGATGGTTACGAACTAGTCACATCGCTGATCGCAGTCGATCTCAAATCACGGGAGCTTGCCAAATCTCATGTCTGAAAAATTTCAAAAAATGTACTACGACGAAAATCCTGATGCCGCTCACGATCTTCACCAACTAGACGTCGTCTTGCTTGGTCAAAAAATGACCTTTACAACCGATGCCGGCGTCTTCAGCAAAAAAGCGATTGATTTCGGCAGTCAGGTCCTTTTAAATGCCGTTAATTTCCCTGAAAAGTCAACACTTTTAGACGTTGGCTGTGGTTACGGGTCCATGGGCTTGACTTTGGCAAAAGTACAGGGCGTTACCGCTACCTTGATTGATGTTAACTTACGGGCTTTAGCCTTAGCAGAGAAAAATGCACAAAAAAATGGTGTCGAAGCAAGCATCTTCCAGTCTAATCTCTATGCTAATGTATCGGGGACTTTTGATAATATCGTCTCGAATCCACCAATTCGCGCAGGAAAAGACGTGGTGCATGGCGTTATCTCAGGTGCCTATGACCATTTAAATGTAGCCGGCACACTGACCATCGTCATCCAAAAGAAACAAGGGGCACCGAGTGCTAAGAATAAAATGACAGAAGTTTTCGGTAATTGTGAGGTTATTACCAAGGAAAAAGGTTATTTTATTTTACAATCTTACAAAGTCTGAGTTTTTAATGAGTTAAAATATCATATGTTTCATGATAATTATTTCCAATTCTAATAAAAAGGTGCTACAATAATAGTTATGTTAAGTTTTTACATACATAACAAGTAGTGTTTTTATTTAGAAGGAAATCTCACATATGATTAAAGCAAGTTCAGTTAATCCGACATATGGTGGTCAATCAACTTTACAAACCATCGTGCTTATTGCTTCAATGTTTTTAGGCTATACGATGATTTATATTGATAAATTATCCATTAGTATCAGTTTAGTGCCCATGTCGAAAGATTTAGGCATCACACCATCTCAAAAAGGGATGATCATGAGTGCTTTTTTCTTGGGCTATGCCATCATGCAAGTGCCTATGGGCTTTCTCAACACTAAGATTGGCTCTAAGAAAATCATAACGGCTAGTATTTTTATCTTAGGCATTTTTGCGGCGCTCTTTAGTTTTGGGACCTCAGTTATTTATTTTGTACTGATTCGCTTCCTATCTGGTGCACTGGCTCACTCCGGCTATACGCAGAGTTGTAGTAAAGAAGTGCAAGCAAATGTCCCAGTTTCTCAGCGAACATTTGCCAATGGCATTTTACTGTCATCTTCTGGGATTGCTAGTATTTTAGGACCAATTTTTGTTTCACCAGCTGTTCAAAATCTTGGTTACAAACAAACTTACATCATCTTAACGGTCATTGCACTTGCCATCGGGCTGATCCTTATTACAGTTATCCCAAGTCCCAGAAAAGATGAGACCATAAGTCATGATAAAAAAGTGATGCATCAGGTATCACTAAGTAAAATCTTGTCTAACAAACTTGTCTGGCTCTTGCTTATCTGTGACTTCTTTGTAAATTCAGTTATGTATGGCGTGATTAATTGGGCGCCATCATTTTTAACAAGTGATGAAGTCGGATTTACCTTGACGCAGCAAGGAAAAATGACTTCCGTAGCAGGCGCATTCTTTCTGATTGGTGCACTTGGTGGAAGTTATATCGTCGGTAAGTTTTTTGCGGATAAAGAACGTGATGTGATTACCTTTTTTGCAATTTTAGGTTCTGTTGCGCTTTTTTCAGCCTTTCAGGTGCCACATGGTGGTGCCATTAATATGGTGCCAATGACCATTTGTTTTGCAATTGGTGATTTATCTTATGCCATCGCCTTTACAACCTTGTTGAGTTTACCTTTGAAACGCTTCAAACCTGAAGCGTTTGCGCCAAGTTATGCTTGTGTGGCCATGGGTGGTATTTCAGGTGGCTTCATCGCACCTTACTCAATTGGTTTTTTAGTTGAGAAAACAGGTGGCTATGCTAGTGTATTCACATCATTTTTAGTCGTTGGCTTACTTTTTGCCGTCGCAATTCGTTTCGTACCAAAGCATTATACACCAATCGAAGCAACACCTGTGATGACTGAAGCTGAGGAATTAATGCAGCAGGAACTCTAAGCAAGTTAAGATGATTCATGTTTAAAAATGAAGAGATCAACTAAGGACAACCTTAGCAATCTAATATAAAATTGAGACAGGCCCAACCTAATGGGCTAAATGGAGGAGAAAACAAATGACAACTGACGCTTTACTCGCACAAGTTCCTGTGCAAGATATCGTGACTTGGCGTCACTATCTGCACGCCCATCCAGAACTATCATTCAAAGAATTTAAAACGACAGAGTATCTGATTTCTATCTTAGAAACATTCCCAAATCTGGAATTGCAACGTCCGACTGAAACAGGTGTTGTGGCAATCTTAAAAGGTGGTAAGCCAGGTAAAACGATCGCCTTACGTGCAGACATTGATGCATTGCCAATCCAAGAGGAGACAGATGTTGACTTCATTTCACAAAATGATGGCGTCATGCACGCATGTGGTCACGATACCCACATGTCTATCCTGTTGGGTGCAGTGAAGATGATCGCACCAATGCAGGCTGAGATTGCAGGGACGATTAAATTTTTATTCCAACCAGCGGAAGAATTACCACCCGGTGGCGCAGTTGAATTTGTTAAAGCTGGTGTCATGGATGATGTGGATCAAGTCTTTGGTTTGCACATTTTCCCAATGATACCGACAGGTGCGATTGGCTATAAATACGGAGCTTTGACTGCCTCTTCTGATTCTCTTAATTTGACGATCCATGGCGTTGGGGCACATGCGATGGCGCCTGAAACTTCAGTTGATGTTATTACTATTGGTGCTGAAATCATCTCAAACTGCAATAACATCATTGCACGACGAATTTCACCATTGGCTGCAGGCCTCATTTCTTGGGGGCAATTTTCAGCAGGTCATGCAAATAATGTCATCCCTGATACGGCAACGATCAAAGCCAGTATCCGGACACGAAATCCTGAAATTCGGACCCAAATGCGAGACATGGTTGAGCAAACGGTGAAAGGGATTTGTGAAGCATATGGTGCAACCTATGATTTTGATTTCATGTACGGTTATAGTTCAGTCGTGAATTCAACAGCTGAAATGGACGCTCTTCGCCAAAGTGCTGTCAAAGTTGTTGGCGAAACAGGAGTTTTTGAAGTCCCTGACATGATGGGTGGGGAAGATTTCTCAGCCTATACAGATGTCAAGCCTGGCTGTTTCTTTGCCCTAGGTGGTGGTGAAGCAAAAGATGGTTACGGTTACATCAACCATTCACCAGAATTTAAGGTGGCTGATGAGAGTCTGCCAGTTGGCACAGCTGTCTTCGTTCAATTAGTCAAAGATTTGATGGTAGATTAAATTAAAAACCAAAAATGTCACCTCATGAGTTAGCAAAAGAGGTGACATTTTTTAATCTATAAACACAGACTAATCTCGATTAATATTGACGCCAAGTACTGTTAAATGACCATTTGAAATCAATTTAATGACGAGCGCAGCAAATTCACTTGCTGTCATCTCGTCATTTTTTTGTCCAATCCACCAATTCAAGGTGCCGACAAAGATGCTAGTGATATACGATACCACGAAATCAGTTGGGATTTTTAAGTTATCATTTCGGACATCTAGCGCATTAAAAATCTCGGAATATCGTTCGGACAAAATAGCTAATAAGCGCTCAGACAGGATTTCTGTGTTGCTGTGGGTTACGATAATGCGAGCCAAATCAGGATTTTCCTGAACAAATTCATAAAAAGTCGCAAGAGAACCTTCTATTTTTTTGACATTGACAGAGTTTTTCTCGATGAGATTTTCTTCATCAAGAACAGCAGCGAACTCACCTAAAAATTTGTCAATGATTTGCTCAAATAAGTCAAATTTGTCTTTGAAATGGCTGTAAAAAGTCGCGCGATTGATCATGGCTTCATCTGAAATATCATTGATCGTAATTTTATCAAAAGTTTTAGAACGTAGTAATTTGATAAAAGCTTGGGTGATGAGTTTGTTTGTACGTTTAACACGTAAATCAACTTTTTTTGTCATGTTTTCTTTTTCTTTCTGAAAATAATCAAGTTTATCCAACATATTGTTGTTTAGTGTTGCTTTACCAACAGTTTAGCACATATTAGTGGTTGCGCGCAAGTCAAATTCCTTGTAAAATTGAATTATATATGATAAGCAACAGTCTGTTGTTTTCAAGCAGTGCTAGATAAGAAAGAAGACATGATGTATAAAGCAGGGATTGACGTTGGCTCAACAACAGTAAAAATGGTCGTTTTCGATGACAATTACGAGATGATATTCTCGCGTTACGAACGACATTTTTCTGATGTCAAAACAGCAACAATTAAAGTGCTCAAGGATATGATCACAGCGCTTGGTGATGTGCGTTTCACCTTTTCAATCACCGGTTCAGGCGGCATGGGACTTTCTGACGTGATCGGTGCGACTTTTATCCAAGAAGTCATTGCCTCAACCTTGACCATTGAAAAATTCATTCCGCAAACTGACGTCATGATTGAACTAGGTGGCGAAGATGCCAAAATGACCTTCTTTGATGGTGCCATGGAACAGCGAATGAATGGTTCGTGCGCCGGCGGAACGGGTGCTTTTATCGATCAGATGGCTGAGCTGCTCAAAGTTGATGCAGCAGGTGTTAACGAGTTAGCTAAAAATTATGAAAATCTTTATCCGATTGCCAGTCGTTGTGGTGTCTTTGCCAAAACGGATGTCCAGCCCTTGCTGAATGAAGGGGTTAGAAAAGCAGACATAGCAGCTAGTATCTTCCAAGCTGTCGTCAACCAAACAGTTGCAGGACTTGCAGCTGGTCGTAAAATCACAGGTAACATTGCTTTTCTAGGGGGCCCGCTTTACTTCATGAGTGAGCTTCGCAAACGATTCATTGAAACACTGAATATCAAGCCTGAAAATGTTGTTTTTCCAGAACACCCACAACTTTTTGTCGCCATGGGTGCTGCTCTTGATGAGGAAAATGCCACAGAATTTTCAGCCTCAGAAATTATCAATAAACTTGAGCAGGATAGTTCTGAAAACCTCATCCCACAGGATACATTAGAAGTTCTTTTCGAAGATGAAGCAGCTTTGACTGAGTTTCGTGTGCGCCACGCTAAAGCATCAGCAGACCACAAACCGCTTGCTATTCACCATGGCGCAGCCTACTTAGGGATTGATGCAGGGTCAACAACGACTAAACTTGTCTTAATTGATGACGAAGGTAATATTTTGTTTGAGCATTACGGCTCCAACAATGGCGATCCGCTTGACTCGGTATTGACGGTTGTGACCAACCTTTATCGGGAAATGCCAGACGATGTTTATATCGCCAAATCAGCTGTGACAGGTTACGGTGAACAGTTGATTAAGGCCGCTATTAAAGTCGATATCGGTGAAGTTGAGACCATGGCGCATTACAAGGCTGCTGAGTTTTTCCGACCTGGTGTTGATTTCATCATCGACATCGGTGGTCAGGATATGAAAGCCATGACCATTCGGGATGGTGCGCTCTCAAGCATCCAGCTTAATGAAGCTTGTAGTTCGGGTTGTGGGTCATTCATCGAAACCTTTGCCAAATCCTTGCGCTATGAAGTTAAAGATTTTGCCCAGGCAGCACTTTTGACTGAACATCCTGTCGATCTCGGGTCGAAATGTACGGTCTTCATGAACTCGAAGGTCAAGCAAGTTCAAAAAGAAGGTGCGACAGTAGGTGATATTTCTGCTGGTCTGTCATATTCCGTCATCAAAAATGCGCTCTATAAGGTCATTAAAGTCAAACGCCCTGAGGACCTCGGCGAGAAAATCGTCGTCCAAGGCGGGACTTTCTATAACGAAGCCGTCTTGCGTGCCTTTGAAAAAATTTCAGGTCGTGAGGTTGTTCGTCCCTCTATCGCAGGCTTGATGGGGGCTTATGGCTGTGCCTTGATTGCCATGGAAAATGCGTCAGATGATGCGACACCATCTACGATTTTGGCCTTGTCAGACTTAGAGCAATTCAAAACAACAAAAGAATTTACAACTTGTGGCTTGTGTGAGAACATGTGCAAGATGACCTTAACTGTCTTCAATGACGGGTCAAAATTTGTGTCAGGTAATCGTTGTGAGCGTGGGGCTGAAAAAGCCATGCAAATCAAGGTTGATAAAGCAGAGAAAAAAGTTAACCTCGTTGACTATAAGTATAAAAAACTTTTCAAATTTAAATCACTGAGCAAGAAAAAAGCCCTTCATGGCGAAGTCGGCATACCACGTGTGCTGAATATGTATGAAAATTATCCTTTATGGCATACCATGTTGACAGACTTAGGTTTCCGAGTTGTTTTATCTCCTAAATCTGATAAAGACTTGTATGAAAAAGGGATTGAAACGATTCCATCGGATACAGTTTGTTATCCGGCTAAACTTAGTCATGGTCATATCATGACCTTGATTCAAAAAGATGTCCCAACGATTTTTTATCCGTCTGTTTTATATGAACGTCAGGAAGATGCCAGTGCTCAAAATCACTATAACTGTCCGATTGTTCAGTCTTATCCAGAAGTGATTAAAAATAATATTGACGAGATTCGTAACGGTGAAGTTGGCTATATTCATCCTTTTATCAACTTAGCTGATCCTGATAACATGTCAAAAAACCTTTTCAATGCCTTGTTAGAATTTGATATCAGCCTAGAAGACATTAAAAAAGCTGTCCAACATGGGTTTAAAGTTTTAGATGATTTTAAGGCAGATATTCAAAAGCAAGCCGAAGACTTGATGATGCGGATTAATCTTAATCATGAAAAAGCGATTGTCCTTTCTGGACGGCCTTATCATTTAGATCCTGAGATTAACCACGGGATTGCTGATATCGTCACGCAGGAAGGCTTCCATGTCTTGACTGAGGATGCGATTGCTCACTTGTCGGAAGTCGGAGGCTTGCGTGTGGTCAATCAATGGGTTTACCATTCACGCTTGTATGGTGCGGCGCGTGTAGTAGCGAAAAATAAAAATCTTGAACTTGTCCAACTCAACAGTTTTGGTTGTGGTTTGGATGCAGTGACGACTGACCAAGTTGAAGAAATTATGCAGCATCACCACAAACTTTATACGGTACTAAAAATCGATGAAGGCTCAAACATGGGTGCGGTACGGATTCGTCTACGTTCACTTAAAGCAGCAGTCAATGAACGGGATAAACGTGGTCAACTACCCGAGGTATCTGAAGACCAGATGACAGAAATTGTGGCCAGTCATCCAACATTTACTAAGGAAATGAAAAAGACACATACGCTTTTGATGCCTATGCTATCACCGATTCATCAGGAGGGGCTAATCGACGAAGCCTTCAAGCAGTCTGGCTACAATGTGGTGCTCTTACCGGAAGTCAAAGATGCCATCAACTCCGGTCTTAAGTTTGTTAACAACGACTCTTGCTATCCTGCCATCATTTCCATCGGGCAACTGGTGCATGCACTAGAATCTGGTGATTACGATGTCGATAATACATCTGTTCTGATGACGCAGACGGGTGGTGGCTGTCGGGCGACCAACTACATTCCTTTGCTTCGCAAGGCTTTGAAGGACGCTGGTTTTGGTCAGGTGCCGGTTGTGTCCTTGTCGATGGGGAATAAGGGGACTGAGAAGTCGGACGGTTTTAAGCTGACGGTGCCTTTGATGGTGCGGATTGTCATTGGTGCGCTTTATGGTGACTTGTTTGAGCGTGTTGTTTATCGGACGCGGCCTTACGAAATCACTAAGGGGCAGGTTGATGCGTTACATGCCAAGTGGTTAGCTAAAGCCAAACATAATATGAAGACTGGTTCGATTTTTGAGTTTAATCGCAACATGAAGCAAATCATTCGAGAATTTGACGAAACGCCATTACGAGACATTCAAAAACCGCGTGTCGGTGTTGTGGGTGAAATTCTTGTGAAATACTCGAAAACGGCTAATAATGATATTGTGAGCATCATCGAAGCTGAAGGGGCAGAAGCTGTTGTGCCTGATATTATTGGTTTTATGAACTATTCTCTGTATAACCAGATCTGGAAGTCAGATCATTTAGGCATGGGTAAAAAAGCTAAATATTTCGCGCGCGCCTTCATTAATATCATTCAAATGGTTGAAAAACCAATGAATAAAGCTTTGAAAGTGTCAAGCCGCTTTGATGGGATTCATTCGATTGATGCACTGGCTGCCGATACAGAAAAAATTATTTCGATTGGGAATCATACCGGCGAAGGTTGGTTCTTGACTGGCGAGATGATCGAGCTCTTGCAAGACGGTGTCGATAACATCGTTTGTCTCCAACCCTTTGGTTGTCTGCCTAACCACATCGTCGGTAAAGGCATGACCAAAGAACTTCGTCGTCAATACCCACGAGCTAATATCACACCAATTGACTATGATCCATCCGTTTCTGTTGTCAACCAACTCAACCGCATTCGCTTGATGATGGCAACGGCTAAGAAACAGATGAAAAAGGATATGGAAGTTGGAGTTTAAGCTACTCAAAAAACTATCGCAAGATGGTTTTTTCTTTTAGCTAAGGGTGAAAATGTGGTAAGATAGAGAAAACAAACTATCGGAATAAGAGGAGGATAAGTAATGGCAAATATTGATAAACTGGCACGATTTATTGCCTCTTTGGGTAGTCTGAATGAGTATGGTAGTACGATTGCCCAAACCAAAAAAGCACTTGAAACAGAAAATTTGACTTATTTATCTAGTCAAACAGACCAAGTCATCTTTCAGGATGCTCTGAAAGGGATTAAAGCCATTCAAAAAACTGGCTTTAATGTTGATGGCATTATTGCTGTTAACAAGCAGTTTGATGGCGATTCAGATGAACAGCCAACAATGCCAGGACATTTAAGAAATGCTTATTATAATCCAGGTGATCAGATTGCCATAACCCTTGACCCTAGTGGTCGAACACACTATATTCCCAAGGAAGTTGTGAGTCGTGATGATTTAGACCAGATTGTGACAGAGTTTGAGATGTCTGAGCAGACTTCAAAAGCAGCTTGGCTAGTCTTTGTGCGTTTATCTAAACTACAACCGTTTCAGGATGGCAATAAACGCACCGCACTGATTGTAGCCAATCATGCGGTCAAGGCACTAGAGACACAAAATTATTTACTGATTCCTGAGAATCTATTGGACCGAATGGACTTTACAACTGCCTTGATGCGATATTATGCAGCAAATGGTAGCGCGGAAGAACAGCTATCTTTTGATAGACTTTATCGGATTGTTAATATGCCTGTTTCACAATCTAAGCCCACTGAGTATGAGTTTCCGGATGCTAAGACGAAACACTACAAAATTAAAGAGACTTTTTCGACAAATAAGCATTATGACAAAAATCAGACCTATTGATGGTGACATTTCTGCAGTAAGTTCAAACATGATTGAGGGCTGGCAGCCTAAAGTAGCATTTATTGAAAAGATGAGACGACGCATGATTGAACTTAGAAAAGGGATTGCTAATGTCTAAAACAGAAGCTTTGGAAGCAATTATCTTTAATTAAGATAATAAAAAACTGTCGCAAGATGGTTTTTTATTATTGACATAAACTATATTAAAACCAAAAATCACTCATTTTATATATAGTCTAAAACTATATCACTAGTCAGCATTTCAGTATTATACAATCGACTAATATTACCCTATAATAAAATTATCCAAAAAATAAGTGTGGTGACTGACTAACTAGGTCATTCCAAATCTACACAGGGGAAAAAGGGGAATCGTAAAATGAGTGAAAAATTTCAAATCGTAGGTAGTTTGTTAAGACCACAAAATTTGTTGGCTTATAAGAGCCAAATCGAAAACGTGATGATATTCAATATCCGTTCTACAACGATTTCGATGGCTACCAAGCCTGTGAAACACAAGCTATCCAAGAGGTCATCCAAAAACAAATTGACCACAAGCTTAGCATTATTTCAGACGGCGAGTTTTCAAAATCGCTCTGGCATTTAGATTTTGTCTGGGGACTCAAAGGTGTGCGGCGTTTAATCGCAGAACACGGCTACTTCTTCAGAGATTTCGACGAAACGCAGACCTACGAAACACGTCGGGATATTGCCTTAGCTTTCGATGAAAAACTCAGCGGTCACAACCACCATTTCATCGACATTTACCAAGAGATCCAAGCAGATGCAGCGGGACACACAACAAAACTGTGTATTCCGTCACCCTCACATATCTTCGGGGAATGGTCGTTTTCTCGTGAGCAAAACGCTGAGCAGTCTAATGACTCTTATTATCAGGAGCCTGAGGTTTTCAAGCAAGATTTAGCTAACGCTTACCAAGAATTTTTGAGTGACTATGCCAAAATCGGCGGCAAAATCATCCAGTTCGACGACTGCCTCTGGGAAATGTTCTCGACCGACAACCCCAACTCGCCCTTTACTGGCGACCATATCGACCAAGCCAGCATCCAAGACCTCGCACAAACTTTCATCGATCTCAATAACAGCATCATCGACTACGGCCACAGCCTTGGCCTCAAAGTTTGGACGCATAACTGCCGCGGTAATTACGATTCCCGGAACATGGGCGGAGGCTCTTATGAGACGATTGCTAATCTCTTCCTAGGACAGCAGAAGTATGACCGTTTCTTTTTAGAATGGGATGACGATCGAGCAGGTAATCTCTCAGCACTCGATGTGTTCAAGGATAGACCCGAGACAGAAGTCGTCTTAGGCTTATTGTCAAGTAAAACTGTGACCTTAGATGATGAGGCACGTGTCTTAGACTTACTCCAAAAAGCAAGTCAAATCATTCCAAAAGAGAGACTTTTTCTATCTCACCAATGTGGCTTTGCCTCATGTGACAATGGCAATGCCTTAACAGAAGATCAGCAATGGGCAAAAATTGATCAAGGTCAAGACATTGCTGCTAATTTCTTTGGTGCATAATCTTATGATGAAACTATCGCAAGGTAGTTTTTTTGTTGACAGGTATTTTGCTTCAGACTATACTTAGAATAAAGAGACCAAGAAAATAAGTTTAAATATGACATACCTTGTCACTTTTCCTATGATAGGATGATAAGAGAAAGAAAATAATGGAGGTATGAAGATGGATTATGAAGTGGTAACGTTAGCAGAAAAGAAAGTTGTTGGGATTTCGACCAGGACCAATAATTTTGCTCCTGATATGGGGGAAAAAATTGGCCAGCTTTGGCAACAGTTTTATGATGAAAATATTTATCCTAAGATTCCGAACAAAGCAAATGCTAAAGCACTAGGCATTTACACGGAGTATGAGGCAGATGAAAAAGCGGACTATACGGTCATGGTTGCCTGTGAAGTGAGCGAAACTAGCGATGGATTCGAGACGCGATTGATTAAGGCAGGAAAATATGCCAAGTTTGTCGTTAAGGCGGAGCAGGATCAAGTATTTGCTGAAGTTGCTGCTGCTTGGCATGACATTTGGCAAATGGTCTTACCACGGTCATTTGACGCTGACTTTGAGGAATATCAAGAGAGTCTTGAAAAGGATGCCGAAGTTCATATTTATATCGGCTTGAAAGCGTAAGTTATGCAGATCAATCGTATCTTTGAGATCACTTATATGCTCTTAAATCACGAGCAGGTGACTGCCAAAACCCTGAGTGAGAAGTTTGATGTATCCGTGCGCACAATTTATCGTGATATTGACAGAATGAGTCAGGCTGGGATTCCTGTTTATACTGAGCGCGGAAAAGGCGGCGGCATCAGTCTGTTATCTGATTTTGTCTTGAGTAAAGTCTTATTAAATGCTGATGAACGAAAAAGCATTTTACAGGCCTTGCAAACGACCCGTGCCGTTAAGTTTGATCCTGCAAATGAAGAGACATTAGCCAAATTAACAGCACTATTTGGCATAGCAGATGAACCATGGTTGTCGATTGATTTTAGCACCTGGTATGGTCCCAGTGCGCATGATTTTGAACAGTTAAAAACAGCCATATTAACTCAAAAAGTCGTCACTTTTGATTACTATAATGCAAAAGGTGAGATGAGTTTCAGGTCGGTAGAACCGATACAACTCGTTTTCAAAAGCATGAGTTGGTATCTTAAAGCCTACTGTTTAGCCAAACAAGAAAGTCGAATGTTTAAGCTAAGCAGAATTATCCGACTTAGAGTCTCGGAACAGCAATTTACAAAACGACTGCCAGAAATTCAAGTAGATAAAAGTTTGAAACCGCAAGCGCCTGACATGATCCATTTGAAAATGCTCGTGTCATCAGAGTTAGGCTATCGAATTTTTGACGACTTTCCGATAGAAGCCATTCAAAGGGGTTCAAGCAAAGCTTTATTAGTCGAAGGTGACTTCCCCAAAACAGACTGGCTCTATAGCTATATCCTATCACTTGGCCAAGCGGTGAAAATTTTAGAACCACTTGATTTTAAACATGAGTTAATCACGCTTATCAAAAAAATGGAGGAAAATTATCATGAGTAGACCGACAATTAAAACAGATTTGATGACAGCAGGTGAAACAGGCTACTTGAAATTAGTGGAAGTGATGCAAGCACTACCAGATCAAACGCAAGACTTTAATTTTGAAGTCACAGAAAAAATGACAGAAGCTCATTGGCGCCGGGATCAAAACTTAAGAGATGTCTTGATTCATCTTTATGAATGGCATCAGTTACTCCTAAACTGGGTAGAAGCCAATCAAAATGGTAAGGCAGAACCTTTTCTACCAGTACCCTATAATTGGAAAACCTATGGCCAAATGAATCAGGAATTTTGGGAAAAGCATCAAACAACCTCACTTGAAGATGCTAAAAAACTGCTCCATGACAGTCATATAGCAGTTATGGCCTTAGCCGATACCTTTTCAAACGAAGAACTATTTACCAAGCAATATTTTTCTTGGACAGGCACGAGTTCATTAGGAGCATATTTCATTTCAGCAACGTCAAGTCATTATGATTGGGCGATGAAGAAGTTGAAAAAGCAAATCAAAGCCAATCGTTAAGGGAGAAAGAGATGGCGAGCAAAAAAGTAGACTTTAAAAAAGAATCGCAAGCAGGTTATCAAGCGACAATAAAACCTGCCATCATTGATCTGCCAGCAATTCCTTTTATCATGGTGGATGGCAAAGGGGATCCGAATACAAGCGCTGACTACAAGCAGGCAGTTGAACTTTTATATGCTTTGTCCTATGCCATTAAAATGAGTCCTAAGCGAGGTGATGTACCTAATGGTTATTTTGATTATGTTATCCCACCACTTGAAGGCTTGTGGCAGATAAAAGCTGGCGAAAATCCAACTGGCAATGACTTGGATAAATCAAATTTTAGCTGGACAGCCATGATTCGCCAACCTGATTTTGTGACATCAGAAGTTTTTGAGCATACTCTTTTAATTGTGAGTCAAAAAAAGCCTGACTTGGATATTTTGCGAGCCCGATTGTCAACATTTTCAGAGGGCTTATGTGGGCAAGTCCTACATATTGGTACTTACGATGATGAACCCGAAACAATCAAGCGCTTAGATGATTTCATTAAAACGTCAGGCTATAGAGTAGATATCTCGGAAACTAGAAGGCATCATGAAATTTATTTAAATGATCCTAGACGAACAGCACCTGAAAAATTGAAAACGATTATTCGACATCCGATTCAATAGAAATTTTCTTCCTGATATTGTGGAAATATTTTGACTTTTGAATATACATTATGATAAAATAATATAATAAAGTTATTTATATGAGATGCGTTTGAAAAGGAGGTTGTAGTCATGGAAATTAAGCAATATCAAAATGAACTTTCAACAAAATTGAGAAACGGTGCGAATTTCATTTTAAGTGGTGCTGTGATTTGGCCAGTAGTAGCATTAATATGGGCATTTGTTGATATTGACATTAGGGCGAAATCAGGTATTACATGGAGTGTGGGGACTTGTGTAATCCCATTAGCTTTTCTTGTCGGTCATCTATTAAAAATACCGAAAACAGTTAAAGATAATCCGCTACTTTCTATACTACCGATATTAATTGCTTCTCAACTTCCGTTATTTCCCTTCCTTGTCTATCTACTGGTAAATAGCTCAGATCTGTTTATTGTTTTCTTGCCAACTGTTAGTGCCGCTCATTTTTTTACATATGGATGGGTATATAACTTAAAGTTGTTTTATGATTTTTCTTTCTTAATGTCGATGGTGATGACAATTTTGGCGTTTCTATTGCCAACTCATTTGTGGTGGTGCTTACCACTTGTTATGGGGGCTATAATGGGTATATTTGGAATCTTGTTGTTGAAAGAAGACCATATAAAAATATCAAAAGTAAGTCAGTAATGATTTGAAAGTGTTAAGAATTTATCGTTTTTGATTATACATTTTAAAAGGACCGGGAGATAATATAAATGTAGCTCGGTTTTTTTACTATTTTAAGTATGAAAAGTAAGGAATATCGGTCTCAAAAGACTAAGAGTATCAAGCTATTTGAAATTAGATTTGAAAGGAAATTAAAGTATGTCTAACATCATTCATCCTGTCGATCGTGATGACGCAACTTTATCACTTTTACTGACGATATGGGAAGGAAGTGTCAAGTCAACACATACCTTCCTTTCCGATCAAGATATTGCAGATATCAAGCCAGAAGTTTACCAAGCACTGGAAATGATAGAGGTGTTATGTTGCTATGAAGATGATCAAGGTATCTTACAGGGTCTCATGGGTATTGATAACCACAAGATTGAGCTTTTGTTCATCTCTGAAAATGCAAGGGGACAAGGGATTGGCAAGTTGCTCGTGAATCATGCAATAACCCAATGGCAGGTCAAGTCTGTTGATGTCAATGCGCAAAACGAACAGGGTTTGATCTTCTATCAACATATGGGCTTTCAGATAATTAATAGGTCTGAATTCGATGCCCAAGGCAGACCTTTTCCAATCTTACACCTTGGGCTAAAATAACTAAGCTATCGAGAGATGGTTTTTTGTTTGACAGGGTATCTTTTTAATACTATACTAAAAATAAAAGACTTAAGTGAAAGTATTGCCATGAATGAAACAGCGTTAAAAGAATTACTTACCAATACACCTGAGATTGATGAGATATTAAAGATAATTGACAAGTTGAATCTCTCAGATACTTGGTTGTGCGCGGGCAGCATTCGAAATTTAATTTGGAACAAACTTTCTGGACAGCCCCCTTTTGACCCGACAACGGATATCGATGTTGTTTTTTTCGACCCAGAGATCACTTATGAAGCGACTCAAGCAATCGAGAGAGCGTTGCAGCTAGATCACCCAAGTTATGCCTGGGAAGTCAAGAACCAAGCTCACATGCACCTGCATAATCCCAATACAGCGCCCTATCTCAGTGCGCGTGATGCCATGGCAAAATTTCCAGAAAGGTGCACAGCCATTGGTGCGCGCCTAACAGCGACTCGCGACATCGAGCTATTTCTCCCTTACGGCCTCGCGGATATCACTGATTTTATCGTTCGTCCGACCCCCTTTTTCTCTGAAAATGCTGAAAAACTAACAATCTACTGTGAACGCCAAGCTAAGAAAAAATGGCAGGAGAGGTGGCCGCAGTTACAGATTTTATCTGCTGAATAAGTAGCAACCACAAGAATTGGAGTATAGCACAGTATGCTGAAAATCGAGAAATGTTTTAGAATCGTTACCACCCTTGTTTTTATCATGGCGACCCTTTTAATTCCAGTTTTGCTCCTGACAGCCGCAACGTTAATCGTCGATGGACCTAGCAAAAGTGTCCCGCTAGGAATCTTCGGCACTACTTTTGAAATCCTATGTGCAGTTAATTTTACGCTGGCTTTTATCGTTTTGGTCTGGCAGACTAGAACGACCAAACGAACCAGCTTAATCGTCGCGTCTAGCCTCGTTTTAGCGTCGACTATTCTACCTCTTGTCATTTCGATTTCTTCCTATATTTTTTGGCCTGTGTATCTCATCGCTGTCATCCTCGTCCATAGTAAGGGCCCAACCAAACCTTTTACCAATAAGTGAAGATGATCTTGTCCCCTAATGGCATGTTTACAGAAAATATACTGAAATATCTAAGAATTTAAGCTGTCGTCAAGGCAGTTTTTTCTTTTATATGGTAAAATATGTTTGACATCACATTTTATTAAGGGGTCAAAATGACAGAAAATATATATGATATAACGATTATCGGTGCGGGACCTAGTGGCTTATTCGCAGGTTTCTACGCTGGTATGCGTAAAAATAAAGTCCAAATTATAGATTCACTCGAAATACCCGGCGGTCAATTAACCGCCCTCTATCCAGAAAAAACGATTCACGATGTACCAGGCTACTTTGCAGTTAAGGCTGAAACGCTCGTGACTGATCTAGTCAAGCAAACCGCTCAATTTGGCGTGCCCATCCGCCTATCTGAAAAAGTCGTTGACATCACACCAACAACTGATCAGGGCGTTTACCAAGTGACCACTACCAAGTCTAGCTACCTGACAAAATCTGTCATCATCGCAACCGGCAATGGTTCATTTGCACCAAAGCCGTTGAAAACTGATGAACCGTCAGATTTTGATTTCTCTAAACTAGGGTATAGTGTGACAGATAAACAGCAGTTTGCAGGTAAAAATGTCGCCGTTGCAGGTGGTGGTGACTCTGCCATTGATTTGGCTTTGATGCTTTCTGAAGTAGCAGCATCTGTTAGCCTCATTCACAGACGAGATGCCTTTAGAGCGCATGAATCATCTGTCGATAAACTACATGCTTCAGATGTTCACGTCTTGACGCCAGTGACCATTCGCAATATTTCAGATCATCAAGAAGGTTTGCGCATCGCACTTTCTGATGACCGTGAGTTGGATGTAGATCATTTGATCGTTCAGCACGGTTTCCTTAGCAATAATAAGGATATCCGCGCTTGGTCGGTGGATCTCGAGATGAAGCGCCAACATTTTATGGTTGACAGCCATTATCAAACGAGTTGTGAAAATATCTATGCCATCGGTGATACAGCTAACTATGACGGCAAGCTCGGTTTAATCGTCGAAGGCTTCAAAGAAGGCCCGCATGCTGTTAATCAAATCATGACTAAAATTCATAGTGGTAAATTGACTCACGCGCATTCTACATCGTTGTTTTAATATAAACTAGCCAATTAACTTTTGTGTTTGATTGGCTTTTTTTATTATCTAAAGACTGGTGAATTATTGAAAAATTGCGAAAATTACGCTAAAATAGCAGTATGGAAATTAATGGTTACACGAAACTCGCAGCAGTGGTTGCGAACCCAATCAAGCACTCTCTGTCACCTTTTATACATAATTTGGCTTTTGACCATGTCGGTGAAAATGGTGTCTATCTTGCTTTTGAAACACCAGAAGCTGATTTAGGCTCTGTCATTGAAAGTATCAAGACACTTGACATGTACGGTGTCAACTTATCCATGCCCTACAAAGAAGCAGCCGTGCCCTATATGGATGAACTATCTGAAGTAGCCAAACTGACAGGCGCCATCAATACGATTGTCAATCGAGATGGCAAGCTTTTCGGCACATCAACGGATGGTGCAGGTTTCTTTAAGTCCCTGAAACACTTTAAGGTTAAAGGCAGTGCAATCACCGTTATTGGTGCTGGTGGTGCAGCAAGGTCGATTATTGCGGAGGCAGCGGTACAAGGTGCAGGTCAAATCACTGTTTATAACAGAACCTACAAACCTGAATTGTTTGCTGACTATCCAGGAAACATTGTGTTCAAACCTTTGTCAGATTTAACAGAATTGATCGGTGATTTGCTAGTGAATACAACTAGTCTTGGCATGGATGGTGTGAGTCTTCCTATCGCAATGGCCTTACAATTGCCCAAGGACATGCTAGTGGCTGACGTGATCTACCAGCCAATTGAGACGCCCCTACTGGCCTATGCCAAGGCTCAAGGTAATCCAACTGTTAATGGTTTAGGTATGCTCTTATATCAGGCAGCTGAAAGTTTTAAACTCTGGACTGGCCATGAGATGCCAACAGATATCATTCTAAAAAAATTGGAAGAAAAAATATATGGTTAAGTCAAAAGTCACAACAATTGTTGTCAACTATCCAGAAAATCAAGCACCGACGTGGGTCGAACCCAGAGATTATAAACCCTATCGTTTCGGCTTAGGGAAGTTGTCGAAAAATCCTCTTGTTGCTATTTGCATGAACCCTTCAGCGGCGCGAGATCAAACGAGCGACCGAACAGTTAATCGCGTAATTTCGGCCAGTCAAAAGCTAGGATATGATGGCTGGGTGGTTTTTAACACTTATCCAGAGCGGGCGACGGATGCGGTGAATATGGACGCGTATGATGTGGCCTTGTCGCAGGAAAATGTCAAGGTGATCCGAGATTTTTTGGTTGAAAATGGGATCACAGAAGTTTGGGGTGCATGGGGTGATCTCAAGTATGAGGCGCTCAAGCAAGGGCGTGATGCGATTCTTGAGGTCTTAACTGAGCAAGGTATTAAGGTCTTTCATTTTGCGCCACCGACAAAGGCGGGTAATCCGCGTCATCCCCTCTATCTGAAAGTTGAAGCTGAAAGGAAACGCTATCTATGAAAACATTACATGTGAATTTACCTGACCATCCTTATGATTTGATCGTTGAGCGTGGGTGTTTACCAAAATCTGGTCAATGGGCAGCAGATCTCTGGCAACCGCAAAAAGTAGTCATTATTACTGACAACCATGTCGGAAAATTATACGGTGAGACGGTTAAGCTGTCTTTAGAAGCAGCTGGTTTTGAAGTGGCAGTTTTTGATTTCCTAGAAGGTGAAGCATCTAAAAACTTGACGACGGTCGATCGCGCTTACCAGTTTCTTGCAGACTTTGGCATGACGCGATCAGATGGTGTCGTTGCACTAGGAGGCGGTGTTGTTGGGGATTTGGCAGGGTTTGTGGCGTCAACTTATATGCGCGGCATACATTTCTTGCAAATCCCGACCAGTTTAACTGCTCAAGTGGATTCATCAGTCGGTGGAAAAACAGGAGTCAATACGGCCTATGCTAAAAATATGGTTGGGACTTTCACCCAACCTGACGGTGTTTTGATTGATCCAAATTGTTTGGCGACGCTTGGTAAACGTGAACTATATGAGGGCATGGGCGAGGTCATAAAATGTGGCTTGATTGCGGATGCTGAACTTTGGGATATTTTACAAGGTATGACGGGTGATGTTGATAATCTTTTAGACAATGCTGAAGCCTTGATTTACCATTCGTGTGATGTCAAACGAAAAGTTGTCGTGGAAGATGAGTTGGATAATGGCACACGACTTTACCTCAATTTTGGGCATACCATTGGGCATGCAGTGGAAGCTACAGCTGGTTATGGCAAGGTTATGCATGGTGAAGGCGTTGCAATCGGCATGATTCAAATCACCAAAGTCGCTGAGGATAAAGGCTTAGTTGAAGCAGGCTTGACTGAAAAGATTCGGGAGATGGTCTTGAAGTTCCATCTCCCGACAACCTTTGAAGATTGGGATGTAGTGCGTCTGGCTAAAGCTATTACTTTAGATAAAAAAGCGCGTGGCGCAATGGTTAAAACTGTTTTAGTGCCGAAAGTTGGGGAAGCTTTCATTAATGAAATTGCTATGGCAGATGTACTTGAATGGTTAAAGTGATATCATAACAAATATTAAGAGGCAAGGGGGGACGCTAGGAAGTATCGGAAGGAAAGATATGGAAAAAACATATACGAGATTTGAGCACTATAGTGGCGATAGAACTTATCAGAATGAGCAATTAGTTGAACAAGCACTCGCAAATTCTGATTTTGATCAAGCTGCTACTCAGGGAAAAGGCTTTTGTCGATTGTTAGACAAGGCATATATTTTTCAAGATGAAAAACTATCTGAGTATTCTATTGTCATCTACACTTTAGATGAACCTGGTTTATTAGATAGCGCTGCGAAGCGTGAATATGTCTTATCTGAACATGATGAGATGATCATACATCGGATGGCTGTTGTGCGAAATGGTCAGTATCTTGATAAGGCTGATGATGTCCAGATACGTATTTTGGATCATGAGGAACAAGGTGGACGGGGTTTTTTAACCAATCGTAAAAAACTGTCACTCATCATTAAGGATTTACACTTGCAAGATATTTTGATTTTTGAAAATACCTTAGTTTCTCATGCGCCTCAAGCTGGGTTGAAACGTGATTTTAAGCATGTCTATCAAGAATTTCCTGATCCTTTTTGGTTTTATGATCGATATGTTTTGCGTACTGTCAATCAAACCTCTCAAGTGATGACTTATAAATCGTGTTTTTTCAGAGATGCGCAGCATCAGGTGATTGATCCGATTGCAATTGATTTACCAATCGGTGAATCGTATGTGTTTGAAGCAGACAATTTTACCACGGATTATGATCCGAAGTTAGAGGTACGACCCTTCATTGATTTTGCGACGAAGGCAAGCTATAGCAAGGTTTCAGATGCGGCCTATCAAATCTATGAAAAAGTAATCAGTCAAAATAGCACTTGGTTAGAAACGAGTGCCCCCGACTTGTTGGTAGAATTGGCGCAACATGAAACACTAGACGAGAAAATTCGGTTTGTCATCGAATTTGTTCAAAACAGCATTTACTATGTCTACGATGCAGAGATCATGGATGGTCATGAACCACAAGAACCCCAGATCACCTATGAAAGCAAGCAAGGTGATTGTAAAGCGAAAACTGTTTTACTTAAAAGTTTGTTGGACTATCTTGATATCGCGTCTACTTGTGTGCTTGTTAATTATGAAGCAGATTACTTCATCCCCTTTTACTGTCCATCACCATCTAATTTTAATCATGTCATTTTAAAAATCGCCTATCAAGGTAGACACTATTTTGTAGATGCGACATCGCGTAATCAATTTGGTTTCTTGCAGTATCGTTCAGTACCTGAGTTCATGTATTATTTACCGATTGAGCCCCAAGCTGACTTGCAATTTCGTGAGCCATTTTGGCATCAAAATTATCTGGTTGAAGAAACTGTTACTTGTATGGTGACAGAAGGTGTGGGACAGATAGATCATACGCTCTTACTTCACGGGCAAAATGCGGATGCCATTCGTCAAATGTTTAAAAACGAAAGTGAAACCTATCTTTTTAACTGTTATACGACCTCTCTTTATTATAATATGTGTCTGACGGATAACTTTAGTGAAAAAGAACTTTCCGAGTATTTCACAGATAGTAAGATTGCTATCGTTTCGGATAATCAAGACCTAAATGAGTTACAAATTCAACATGACGTAACACTTTTAAAACCGTACACAGTCCGGATTGGCAAAAAAGAGTATCTGAATTACTGGGACAGGACTTACCTAGATGATAAGGCACGTGATTTTAATTCAAGAGATTTGCCATTTTGGTTATCCCATGCGCGTGAGAAATTAACGTTTGAACTGAGGACAGATCGGAAAATTAATGATAAAGAGAAAGTCACACTGCAGGAATGCAAGATTGATAGTGATTTCTTATGTTATCAAACGACAAAAGCAGTCGATAAGCACGGTGCAAGGATGACTATTGATTACAGTGTCAAAACAAATGCAGCGATTAAGGGAGAAGAGCTGGCAAATTACTTGTCATCAGATAAAAAAATAAGAGATAATAATTTCGGCATGACGATTGATTTATTTGAACAAGGATTTTTTGACAAGCTTAAAAAATCATTTGTAAAAAAATAATTATAGGGTTACTAGGAGAAATTCGGGTAAGTTTTTATTAACTAAATGACAGAAAGAAACTTGAGTTTAGAAAAAAGGGGGTTAAACTATTTTTAAATTAAGATAGATTAGAACAAACCTTATTTTGGGATTCAAATAAGGTTTGGACACAACACTTAAGGTTAGTAACCCCTTAAGTGTTGTTTTTTCTTGCAATCAAATCATTTTGACCTGAGTCATTCTGCATTATTTTCTGACTTTCTTATGATTGAGATGTGTTTAAGGTGAAGAGATTTAAATACTTTTTCATCTTTTACTATTATTTTTTTTATAAATGGGCTATAATATAAGAGTAAATGAAAACGTTTACTTTTCAACGCGTTATGTATTGAATTGATATAACTTAATTTGAGGAGGCTTTTATGCAAAACACAGTTCAAGTCAAACATGATATTTATTGGGTGGGTGGTAATGACCGTCGGGTCAATCGGTTTGAAAATCTTTTTCCTTTAACTCATGGGATGTCTTATAATTCCTATGTCATTCTAGACGAAAAAACGGTCTTAACAGATACTGTAGATCGCTCGATTAGTGTCCTGTTTATGGAAAATGTCGAAGCTGCTTTAGATGGCAGAAAACTAGATTATTTGGTCATTCATCACATGGAACCTGACCATTGTGCTAATATAGAAGCAATCGTCCAAGCCTATCCTGATGTCCAATTAGTTGGTAACCGTAATACTTATAAATTTTTGACACAATTTTATCCTGCTTATGCTTTTGATAACTTTATAACAGTTAAAGAAGGTGAAGAATTAAACATCGGCAAAAGGACATTGCGATTTTACATGACACCAAATGTGCATTGGCCTGAAGTCATGATGTCCTATGAAGTGAGCGAAGGACTGCTATTTTCTGCGGATGCTTTTGGCTCTTTTGCAACGATTGATGGGAATCTTTTTTCAGATGAGATTTATTTCCCAGAGGGCATTATTGATGAGTCACGACGTTATTATGTCAATATCGTTGGCAAATTTGGTAGTCATGTTTTAAAAGCATTTAAAAAGTTTAGCGACCTCAATATTACCACGATTTTGCCATTACACGGACCTATCTACAGAACTCCTGAGCACATTGGCATCATTTTAGGAGCTTATCAAAACTGGGCAAGCTATGACTTTGATAAAAAGAGCGCCTTGATTCTTTACGCTTCAATGTATGGCAATACTGAAAATGCAGTTGATATTTTAGCGAGTCAATTAGCTCAAAATGGTGTAAAAGAAATTAAAGTTTATGATATTTCTGATACTGATCCATCCTATCTGATTGCCGAAATGTGGCAATACAGTAACATCGTTTTTGCTTCACCTAATTATAATGGCGATCTTTTCTACAAGATGGATGCCTTAATGCGAGAAGCACTCCGCTTAAATCTTAAAAATAAAAAAGTAAGCTTTATCTCAAACGCAACATGGGGAGGCATGGCACTCAAAACCATGCAACAACATTTTGAAGATGAAAAACGCTTTACCCGAGTTGGAACACCTGTGGCAATCCCATCTGCCGTAAATGAAGAGACAGTTGCAGGCTTAGCAACGCTAGCTAAAGATATTTCAGAGTCTTTGGTTGATGATTGATTATTTTGCGTTTTCATGATGGCTTTACAACAAACGATTGGAGACTGGGATAAAAGTCCTCAGTCATTAAAAGAGAAAAGCAAACTAGGCAATTTTGATTTCATTTCCTAGTCTGTTTTTCTCTTTTTCCGTACGATTTCGCAGAAAGTGTACAAGTTTATCAAAAAATTCCAGTTTTGGTGTTTTATGAGGGTCATTCTCTCTGCTTAACCAGTCATGAAAAGCAACACAAAAAAGTCAATAAACGATTCCGATCAATCTCTGAAAGGGTTCATCGCCTATTTTTAGAGGACTTTTGTCCCAAGCTTTTTTTAATCTCAAAATCAGCCATATTGGTTAAGAAACTAGCCTTTAAGGCATTCTTTGTTATTGAAAACTGTAATTTCAAGAACTCAATTGAGTTCAAATCTCTTGAACTCAATTGAGTTCAAATCTCTTGAACTCAATTGAGTTCTATGTTATAATGAATTATAGAATAAGATTGGAGAAAACAGATGACAACTGCAACTATGCGTTTTGATGATGATATCTATTCTCAAATTAAAGAGCTAGCGGAATTTCATGGGCTAACACCAACGACATTTATGAAAAATGCTATTCTTGAGCAACTTGAAGATGAGTTAGACTATCAAGAGGGTATTAAAGCTTTGTCTGAAAGTAATGGCAAGACCGTTTCACGTGAAAAAATGATGGAACGGTTAGGTATGTAATGACACAGTTTGATTGGGAATTTGATGAAAAAGCTGCAAAAAAGTTTCAAAAACTTGATCTGACGGTTCAACGTAGAATTGTGTCTTGGCTTAACAAGAATATCACTAATGTGACGGACCCGAGATTACTAGGTAAAGCATTGGAAGGTAATTTTCAGACACTTTGGCGATATCGAGTTGGTAAATATCGCATTATTGCTGATATTAGAGATGATGAATTTCTCGTTTTAGTAATCAAGGCTGGGAAGAGAAACGATGTATATCAAAGAAGAAAGTAATAGTTCAAGACAATCCTAGGATTGTCTATTTTCATCTCAAAATCAGTCATGTCGGCTAAGAAGCTAGCCTTTAAGGCGTTTTTTTGTTATAATTGTAGTAATATTGCGAAAATTGGAGAACGATGATGAGATATTTTACAGCTGGAGAAAGTCACGGGCCGCGTTTAACGGCTATTATTGAAGGTGTACCTGCGGGACTACCTTTGAGTTCTGAAGATATTAACGTTGAGCTGAAACGTCGCCAAGGCGGCTATGGTCGTGGTGGCCGCATGCTCATCGAGAGTGATCAAGTCGACATTACATCAGGCGTTCGTCATGGTCTGACCATGGGCAGCCCCATCACATTAAACGTTACCAACAAAGATTTTAAAAATTGGACCAACATTATGAGTGCTGATGACGTCGAAGAAAAATTCAAATCACAGCGCAAGTTGACCAAACCACGTCCAGGCCATGCCGATTTAGTCGGTGGCATGAAGTATCGTTTTAATGATCTGCGAAATGTTTTAGAGCGCTCGAGTGCGCGTGAAACAACGATGCGCGTGGCAATCGGTGCTGTGGCAAAGCGGCTTTTAGCTGAACTAGGTATTGACGTTGCCAGTCACGTGACGGTTTTTGGTGGGATTGAAGTTAATGTACCTGATAACCTAACGGTTGCAGAAATTCGTCAACGTGCCAGTGAATCAGAAGTTTCTATCGTCAATACAGAGCGTGAACAAGACATTAAAGATTTAGTTGATAAAACCAAGAAAGACGGCGATACCATCGGTGGTGTCGTTGAAGTCGTTGCTGGTGGTCTGCCAGTAGGTCTAGGCTCATACGTCCAATGGGACAGAAAATTAGATGCCAAAATCGCCCAAGCAGTTGTATCTATCAATGCTTTTAAAGGCGTTGAATTTGGCGTTGGCTTTCAAGCAGCTTATCAACCAGGCAGCAAGATCATGGATGAAATCGTCTGGTCAGAAACTGATGGTTATACCCGTAAATCAAACAACCTCGGTGGTTTCGAAGGCGGCATGACCAATGGTGAATTAGTAGTTGTTCGGGGTGTCATGAAACCTATCCCAACTCTCTACAAACCCTTGATGTCAGTTGATACTGAAAATCATGCACCTTATCAAGCACAAGTTGAACGTTCTGATCCAACCGCAGTGCCGGCAGCGGCAGTTGTGGCAGAACACGTTGTTGCGACCGTTTTAGCAACCGAAATCCTAGAAAAATTCGCCTCAGATAATATGGCAGAACTGAAGGAAAACATCGCACGTCATAAAGACTTTATTAAAGGATTTTAAACATTATTTCAGGTAACATGGTGGAGGCCTAACAAGTGAGTAAAAAAAATATTTTAATTGCAGGCTTAGGGCTCATTGGTGGCTCGCTTGCGCGAACAATCAAATCAGGTCATCCTGACTATCATGTTGCCGCTTATAATCGGAGTCAAGCACCGCGAGACTTTGCCATTCAAGAGCGGATTGTAGACGAAGTATCCGATGATTTTGAAGCACTCGCTGTCAAAGCGGATGTGATCATCTTGAACTTTCCAGTTCAACTCTCTATCCATTTTTTGAAAACCCTAGCGACATTACCTTTGAAAGAGAATGTCCTGATTTCAGATTCAGGCTCGACCAAACTTGAAATTGTCACAGCCGCTGAAGAAATTTTTAAAGGCAAGGCCATTCGATTTATCGGTGGTCATCCTATGGCAGGTTCCCATAAGTCTGGTGTCATCGCATCTGATGAACTTTTATTTGAAAATGCCTATTATATTTTAACGACATCTGCGCTATCACGACCTGAAGACTTTGAAGAGCTTAAGGATGTGCTAGTCAATACACGCGCAAAGTTTATCCAACTGACTGCAAAAGAACACGATGCGATGACGGCTGTTACCAGTCATTTTCCTCACGTTGTGGCTTCGAGTCTAGTCGATAACGCCCATGACTTTGCGGCAATCATGCCCTTTACAGAAAATCTTGCAGCAGGTGGTTTCAGAGATATGACACGGATTGCTGAAAGTTCGCCTGATATGTGGACTGAGATTTTAATGTCTAATCCTGATAATATCGTCTATCAAATCGATCAATTTAGTCAAAAACTTGCGGATGTTAAGCAGCTGGTGCTCCAAAAACAGAGTGATGAAATCTGGCACTTTTTTGATGAAGCGCGCAAGCTCAGAGCGCAGATGCCCATTCACAAAGGGGCTATGGAAAATTTCTACGATCTCTTTATCAGTGTGCCAGATAAGTCGGATGTGATTCACGAGGTTTTAGGGTATTTTGCAGGGCATGATCTCAGCATTATCAATATCAAGATCAATGAGACACGCGTTGAGATAAATGGGGTTTTGCAAATTACCTTCAAGACGGAAAATGATCAGGCGACCGCAAAACGTTTGATTTTGGAAAATTCTAGCTATGATGTTTACCAGTAAAAGTAGGAGAAAGAGGAGATAACAGTGAAATTGCAGACAAATGCGACAGGTCTTAGCGGAAAGCTCAAGGTACCTGGCGATAAATCAATCAGCCACCGCTCCATTATGTTTGGCTCGCTCGCCAAAGGGACAACCAGAGTGCATGACATTTTACGTGGTGAGGATGTTCTTTCAACCATGGCCGTTTTCCGTGAACTCGGCGTGACCATTGAAGATAAGGGCGATGAAGTTGTTGTCCATGGTGTTGGTTTTGATGGGCTACGTGCTCCTCAAAAGCGGTTAGATATGGGGAACTCAGGCACATCAATTCGCCTGATTTCAGGTGTCTTGGCAGGACAGCCTTTTTCCGCTGAGATGTTCGGTGATGATTCGCTTTCCAAACGACCAATGGATCGTGTGACGATGCCATTGCGCCAAATGGGTGTTGTGATTTCAGGTCGAACAGATCGCGATCTACCACCGCTTAAAATAACAGGTTCTGATCATTTGACACCGATTAACTACACTTTGCCAGTCGCTTCAGCTCAGGTTAAATCAGCTTTGATTTTTGCGGCTTTACAGGCAGATGGTGAATCAGTCATCATTGAAAAAGAAAAGACGCGTAACCATACCGAAGATATGATCCAACAATTTGGTGGTGAAATTTCTGTCAATGGGAAAGAAATTCGCATCAAAGGTGGACAAACCTTTACAGCTACTGATGTAACAGTTCCAGGTGATATTTCAAGTGCTGCCTTTTTCTTGGTAGCTGGCTTAATCGTGCCCAATAGTGAGATTACGCTTAAAAATGTCGGAATCAATGAAACTCGGACAGGTATTATAGAGGTGATTCAAGCCATGGGCGGGGACTTGATCATTACTGATGTGGATGAAGTGGCTAAGTCAGCGACTCTAACAGTTCGTTCATCAGAGTTAAAACCAACTGAAATTTCAGGTGATATTATTCCTCGCTTGATTGATGAATTACCAGTTATTGCGCTTTTGGCGACGCAAGCAAATGGCACAACAATCATTCGAGATGCTGAGGAGTTGAAGGTCAAAGAAACGGACAGAATCCAAGTTGTTGCTGATATGTTGAATGATATGGGTGCTGAAATTACACCGACTGAAGATGGTATGATCATCCAAGGGAAATCCCAACTCAATGGTGCAACGATTAACACCCAAGGCGATCATCGTATCGGGATGACTGCAGCTGTTGCAGCATTATTAGTTGCTGATGGCGAGGTGATCCTTGAGCGTTCAGAGGCGATTCAAACATCTTATCCAACATTTTTTGAAGATTTATCTCATCTAATAGTATAAAATACTATCAAGATTTACTATTATTCATTAGACTTTTAAAAGGCATTTAAGGCCTTTTTATGTTATAATTTTATCATATAAGGTTAATGAAAAATTAAATTCATAAAAAACTTGAGTTTTTCTTAGGAAATGGCTATAATTATAATAGTCGAATGATTTATTTTGTTATTAATTGATTTTATTAAGGCAATTACGTTTTTATTTATGGAGGAGTTTTATGAACAAAACAGATTGGATTGAATACTTTGAAGCGATTAATTCGCGTAAACCGAGTGAGGAAGAAATCTCACAAGCACTTGCAGCAGGGGAATTTTCTGAAACTGTAGTAGTTGAAGCTGTTGAAGACACAACATCTTTAGAAAAAAGCGGCTCAGTCGAAGAGAATGAAACAGTTACACCAGTTGACACAGCGACGACTGTTGAAACGAACACAGAAAAAAGTGTCGTGTCAGAGTCTGGGGTAGAAACAAAAACAGCTGCTTTAAAGGCAAAAGAAAAAGAAGTTATCGAAAAATTGAAAGAAAATCAGATGATTGCGGATACAGCGCAAGTCGCCTCGAATTATCTTTCGTGGGTACTAGAGACCGTCAAGCGTCCGATGACTAAAGCATCTGGCTTTAATTCTCTTTACACCTATTTAACTTTAGGTATTATTGTTATTTTTGCAGCCTTGTCAACAACTCTGAACTTACATGCATTTTACGAAAGAACAGTTGTTAATACCACTTTTTCAGAATTTAGTAGTTTTGTTGGCATTAGTGCAACGAATCCCATTGGTTTTGGCACATTTATCGCCTTATTATTTGCAGTAGTAATTTTTATTGTGACCATAGTTTTTGCTACTTGGGTTGCTTTGAAAGTTTTAAAATCTCCGCTAAGCTTTTCTAATGTTGTGGACAAATACACGAGTCTCTTTGTACCTGCAGCAGTTCTGATTATTATTGCTTCTATTTTGTCATTGATTCGCTTAAATTTCTTATCTTATATCATCTTTATTCTAGCATTATTGATTATTAGTATCTCTTTGTATTACATTATTTTGACTACTGAGAATAACTTAAAGCTTGACGATTTTTATGCTAAATTATTGGCACTGATTACAAGTGGTGCGATTATGTTTGTGATTACATTTATCCTAACATTGATTTTTACAACGATTATCTTTAAAGCAGCATTTACTTTATAAGTCTTAATAGCCGTTATCACAGTTGTTAAATCACGAGGAAATACAAAATGGAAAAAGAAAAATACGCCAAACTTTTTAAAGCAATCGTTGGACGGGAGCTGACAGCACAAGAGTTCCTACAGGCCAAATCCAATGATTTTGATCCAAAACAAATCAAGAAAATTGCAGGTTTAACTGTTGGACTGAATAGTGACGAGCAAGCAGTTGACGATCATGGCAATGTTGAGGCTACAGTTGCTGGAACAACTCAAACTGAAGTTAAAGCGGCACAAAAAATTGCGATGAATTCTGTAGGAGAAACTCTCAAGCCTACAACTAAGAAAAAAGTGCCAACCAAATTGATTATTGCGATTGTTGCTGTTTTAATCATAGGCGCGGGTATTTTTGGATTTGTTAAATCAAGACCTGTGGATGTCACAAAAGACATCAATGTGACTTTCACAGGTTATGACGGCTATGGAACGGCAAATTATAATTCAGAAAAAATACATCAAGTGATTACAGAAAAGTTAGCCCTCAAAGCAGGATTTTCTAAAGCTGAATCTCATAAATTAATCAGTTTGGATTCTCTTTCTGATTATTTAACAAATAGTAAATATCGAGCAAAAGCGTCAAAACTCATGAAGTGGATTAGTGATTTAGAAATTACTTTTGATGCTGATTCGAATTTGAAAAACGGTGACAATGTAACCTTTAAAATCAAACCTGAAAAAGGGACACCATTAAAAGCTGTTGATAAAACCTATCAGGTTAAAGGACTCAAGAAGACTAAAAAAGTTTCAGCTAGTGAGTTGAGTAAAGATGAAATCACATTTTCTGGTTATGACGGCTATGGTCTTGTTGACTATGATGATAGTAAATTTGAATTAATTTCAAGTGATGAGTCAGGTACGTTGTCAAATGGCGATATGTTGAAGTTCGAGTTCACATCTGACTACTTAGATATACTGTTGACAGAGGGTAAAGCCGTCACCGATAAAACATTTAAAGTTAAGGTATCTGATCTGAAAGATATTAATAAGATTAGTAAACTCGATACTCTCTACAGTAAGATTCCTGATTTAGTGAAAGAAGAGTTCAAGGATAAACCTGCAGGTGAATATGGCTCATATGATTTGACCTATAAGGTTGAACCACAAAAATCTTTTATCCAATTTTTTGATGATGAGTACTACGATGAAGCGTACTTGTCATTAGTTATTACTTATAAGATTACAAGAACGCAAACTTGGGTCAAAGATGATACTTTGGACAATAAGAAAAAAGGTGATGTTGAAACAAAAGAAGTTTACACTTATCTTGGTTACCAAAATGTCGAAGTCTATAAAGATGCTGTTGTCCTCTCTGATTTGTCTGAAACAAGCGGTTTATCATGGTCAAATTATCTGGATATTGATGCTGTCTACACTGATCTTGAAAAAAGTGGATATGGTGAGTATCAACCTAAAAACTAATCCCAAGAGATGTGCCTGTTTAAGCCGAAAACACTAAACATTTCATTTGTTTTTTTTAAGCAAAATAGGTTGACAAAAACTTAATAAATTGATAAGATTGTTTTTATAGAAATTTGTTTCAATCAAACCTGTTATGATTAAAGCAAATCTCGACTACCAACTAGGGTGCTTGCTGAGACTGACTCCGAGCACTCTAGTTTTTTTGTACCCAAAATTTACCAACGACTTATACCACTCTCATAGGTGGAGAAGCCAACTGGATGAGATGAAAAAAATAGTAAAATCTGCTATAATAATAACTATTATGACAAATCACATTGTACTTTTTGAACCACGTATCCACTTCAATACTGGCAATATTGCCCGCACTTGTGCCGCAACAAATACACACTTGCATCTCATCCGTCCATTTGGCTTTGAGATTACAGATAAAAATCTCAAGCGTGCCGGCCTTGATTACTGGGATAAAGTTAACATCACCTATCACGATGATTTAGCTGCTTTTATGGCTTATGTCAATGGTGATGAAACTGCAAAACTGCACCTCATTACAAAATTCGCAGAACATGATTACTCTGAAAATGGGCTTTACACTGATGAGGCTGATCACTATTTCCTTCTAGGGAGAGAAGATACCGGTCTGCCTGAAGCGTTCATGCGTGAGCATCCAGAAAAAGCCATGAGAATTCCCATGAATGATGAACACGTCAGAAGTCTAAACCTTTCAAATGCTGCAGCCATCGTGATTTACGAGTGCCTGAGACAGCAACACTACCAAGGTTTGGAGCTTGTCCATACCTATGAGAAAGACAAATTAAAATGAAAATTTATTTTGTGCGCCATGGCAAAACTCAGTGGAATCAAGAGCGTAGACTACAAGGCATGACTGGGGATTCCCCCTTGTTGCCAGAGGCTTTAGTTGAAATTGCAGCACTTGGAGATTACTTGGCCGACCTCAAGTTTGATGCCATTTTTTCGAGCCCTTCTAAACGCGCGATTGATACAGCGATGATTTTATCAGAGCGCAACCATCAGCCGCGTGAGATTAACAAAAGAACCGAGCTATTCGAATGGAGACTCGGTATTTTTGAAGGCATGCTGATTGATGAAGCGGTGGCAAAAGATCCTGAAAATATGGCAGCCTTTCGCCATCACCCAGAACAGTTTTGGGGCAATCCAATCGGTGCTGAGAATTTAGGAGATATTTATCGTCGCTTTATTCACTTTATCGATTGGCTGAGCAAGCAAAACTATGACAATGTCCTGGTTGTTAGCCATGGTGCTTTTTTGTCAAGCACAATTAAAATGTTGACAGGCACGCCGATTGGTGAATTAAGACCTGGTGGTGTTGGCTTGGATAACAACACCTTATCTATCGTCGATTATGATGGAGATAAATATACCTTAACCCATTGGAATGAAAAACATGGCAGATAAACTCTATTTCACGGGTACAATTGAAGCTATTTTTTTCAGTAACCCGTCAAATTTTTATAAAGTCATTTTACTAGAAGTGACAGATACAAATGCTGACTTTTCAGATGGCGAAATCGTGGTCAATGGTATCATCGGTAATGTCGTCGAAGGGGATAGCTATAAGTTCTATGGTGAATTGACCAATCACCCTAAGTATGGTGAACAGTTAAAAGTAACGACTTACGAAAAAAATGTGCCTACCTCTGGTGCTGGCCTCGTGAAATATTTATCGAGTGACCACTTTCCAGGGATTGGTCAAAAAACAGCTGAAAAAATTGTTGCCATTTTTCCTGAGAATACAATTGACGGCATTTTAGATGAACCTGATCGTCTGTCAGGTGTTTTGACGGCTGAAAAACTGAAAGCTTTTGTCAAACGTCTATCTGAGAATCACGGCATGGAAAAGATTCTTTCTAAGTTGGCCAAATATGAGCTGCCAAGTAAGATTAACTTCCAAATTTATGAGCTTTATAAAGAAGACACGCTAGACGTCATTAAGGCTAACCCTTATCAGCTTGTGTTTGAAATCAAAGGCATTGGCTTTAAAAAAGCAGATAAGATCGCTGAAGATGAAGGGATTTCGGCAACAAGTGATGAACGGATACAGGCTGGCTTGATTCATACGGTACTCACTCATTCGCTTGAACTTGGCGATACTTATATCGAAGCGCGAGACCTCTTGGAAAAGACGATTGATTTGTTGGAGTCAGCGCGAAATGTTGAGATACTACCGAATCAAGTGGTTGAAAATATTAATTTTCTGCTATCTGAGGGCAAGCTCCAAGCTAACAATACTAAAATTTTTGAGAACTCCCTATATTTTGCGGAAGATGGCATTCATCAAAGGTTGAATAAACTGGCCAATCGAATTGGTGATAAACTTGACACTGACAAATTTGATAGCATTATCAAAGAAGTAGAAGCAGATCTTGAAATTCAATATGACAGCCTGCAAAAGGATGCCATTTATAAAGCGCTGACGCATCAATTTTTCATTTTGACTGGTGGACCAGGGACTGGTAAAACAACGGTCATTAAGGGCATTATACGCGCTTACGCAGCTTTGCACAAAGTAGACTTGAATCCAGACAATTACACGGATGATGTCTTTCCAATCGTTCAGGTTGCGCCAACTGGTCGTGCAGCACGTCGGATGAATGAGCTGACTGGCCTACCTGCAGCGACCATTCATCGCCAGTTGGGACTGAACTCAGATGACTTAGAAGACGATTTTGGTAATGATTTGTCAGGAAGTTTGTTAATCGTCGATGAATTTTCTATGGTGGATACTTGGCTTGCTAATAAATTATTTGCGGCCATTCCACCTTCTATGACGGTCATTCTCGTCGGTGATGCTGATCAGCTACCATCTGTTGGTCCAGGTCAGGTTTTTGCGGATTTGTTAAAAATTCCTGATTTTGCCTCGGTGAAACTGGATAAAATTTTTAGACAGGGTGAAGACTCGACCATTACCAATCTGGCACATGGCATCAAAGATGGTCAGCTCCCCCCTGATTTCACGGCTAAGAAGCCTGATCGTTCTTATATCGAGAGTAACGCGGCTAATATTCCAAACTACATTGGCCAGATTGCCAGCGCCTGGCTGAAACGTGGGAATGATCCTTTTGATTTACAGGTGCTGATTCCCATGTATAAGGGCGTTGCGGGGATTAATCATGTCAATAAGGTCCTGCAAGAGCTGTTTAATCCGCTTGAAGAACGTTTGGAATTTGCTTTTCAGGAGACTGTTTTTCGGCAAGGGGATAAGGTGTTGCATCTGGTCAATGAAGCGGCGCTGGACGTCTTTAATGGCGATATCGGTGAGATTACCGATCTTGTGCCGGCTAAATACACGGAGTCCAAGCAGGACGAGATTGTCATGAGTTTTGATGGCAATGAGGTCATCTATCCGCGGGGCGAGTGGTACAAGATTACGCTAGCCTACGCCATGTCCATCCACAAGGCGCAAGGGAGCGAGTTTCCGAGCGTCATCGTGCCCATGGTGTCGAGTTATAGCCGGATGTTGGAGCGCAATCTGCTCTATACCGCCATTACGCGTGCCAAGAAATCCCTGATTTTGCTAGGCGAAAGCCGGAGTTTTCAGACTGCCGTCGCTCGCCAAGGTGCCAATCGCAAAACTTATTTGATAGAACGGTTTGGTGTTGAGGTAGATGTGGCTGAGGCACATGGTGCTCAGGATAATGAATCCGTTGAATCTCTAGAAATCGAAGAAGATGTCATCTCAGAAAATATGACAACGCCTGAAACTTATATTTTGACAGAAGAAAATATTACGACGATTGATCCTATGATTGGGTTAACTGCAGAAGATGTTGCTGTGTTTAAATGAAAAAATTCAGATATTCATGATATATCTGAATTTTTTGTGTTTTCATTCTTATTATATATTTCAAATTTAATGAATATTATTTAAAGTATGATATAATTTATGTATAAAAATGATAATATTGTGTTATATATCTAGAGATGAAGTATAACTATTATATGAGGGATACAATTACGAATGACGGTGTGTTAAATACTGTTTTTACATACCTACCTGGTATTGTATTGATCTTAGGTGGTTATTTATTCATAGTATTTAAAAATATCCAGTGGAATAACCCTCTCTCATTGTTATATAAAAGTGAAAAGCAGGTCGTTAACGAAATTACAGGACGTATTTGGGTTATTGGTGGCATTTCTTTATCTATATTTTTAACAATTATTAGGCCAGTTCATAGTCCCCTGCTGATCATTGCTCTCTATCTCCTAACAATAGTCGTTTCGTTTCTTATCACCTTTGTCATGATAAAAATGAAAAAAAGTAAGGATAAACAAAGCATTAAATAAAAAAAGGCGCTATCTCTTTAGGGGAGTAGCGCCTTTACTATCAGTTCTTGATAGGTGTCTACAATACACAGTGATGATGTATAAGAGGCTGTTTCTATCTATCTTTTAATGTCTCCATAAGTGGCAAAAAACGATTCATGTGTTCGTAAATTTTTTGCTTGACTTCTGGTGACACATTATTTTGTTTAAGATATGTAGTAACTGCTTCATTGACAAAGTCAGAGAGGGATTGTTCTGTTAAGTTAGTGTAATCTATCATTTCTTGATAGCTTGTCTCATCAAATTGGATTGTAATTTATTTGCACATCAGGTCATCTCATTATTTTTATACTTATTAATTTACGCACATCTTAAACACCTATTCAAATCAAAACAATCTCAAACTTATTCAGAGATTTTGGAAAGATAATTTGTACGATCATCAAAAATGAAGTCGACGTAGCAAGTGTCGTTTCTAGAATCATAAAGATACAGAATAACATAATGCTTAACTATCATTCGACGATAATTTTTAAATGTTGGTCTGATATTATTATAGACATTTGTGATGAAATTGCCTGTGGTTGGAAATTTATGTAGAATTCAAATTTGGTTATTGATAAGTTTAGGAATTTTACTTGCTGCTTTCCGATTTTGAAAATGATGAACGATATAGCGTTGGAATCCTCTGACTTGAAAATAGACTTCTGGATCAATTACCACTTTAGTCATTTAAAGTGTAATCCGCAGGAGCTTCAGCAACTATGAGATCATGATCGTCAAAAAGTTTTTCAAATGATTCAAGAGAATAGCCTCGAATACCTTTCTTTCGTCTTGCAATTGCAGCATCTAAATGTTTTTCGATGTAGTTAAGCTCTGCAGCTTTCATCTGATCTGTTCTAAAATCCAGTGGCAAGGTTTCTTCAGCAACAATTTTGCCTAAAAACATATTGAGCGCTGTTGATAAATCTAACTGATTTTTAGCTAAGATAGCTGTTGCCTTTTCTTTCAGCGCTTTATTAGTACGGAAAGCGATTCGATCATTTTTTTCGGTCATACTAGGCATGGCAGATCTCCTTTGTTTGTTCATTGTGCTTACATTGTACCATTTCTATGATATTAATTCAAATATTTACCAAAATAAAAACACCAAGATTGTCTACTTGATGCCTCTTTTTATTTCATTCACCCCACCCGTTCCCTTAGTTTCTCAACAAACAGGTAAGTCGCAGGACAGATCAAGGTATTCTTGAGTGTCAGATGATTAATCTGAAGAAACTTTTTACGATCTGTATGTGGGAACTCCCGACAGGCTTTGGGTCTGACGTCATAAACATCGCATAGATTATCAGCCCCTAAAAAAGGGCAGGGCATACATTGGAAGATTTTGTCGCCATCTTCATCAACTTGTAAATACTCTGATTCAAAATTGGCTAATTTCATGCGGAGTCGTTTGGCAACTCGCTCGATGTCGCTTTCTGTAAAGAGCGGTCCAAGTGATTTGCAACAGTTGGCGCACTGGGTACAGTCAATTTCTGTAAAGACTTCATCGTGGAGTTCTTTTGTTAGTTTATCTAGGTTTTTAGGTGGTTTCTTTTTGAGTGACGTCAAAAACTGGCGATGTATTTTCTGTTTTTGTAGGGCAAGGTCCCTATAGTGTTCGATATCCATAACCTATATTTTAGCATAAAAATAACATAAAAAAGATACTCCGTTAAGAGTATCCGTTTTAATCTTAATCCAAAATCGTGAAATAAAACTTATTTCACCAATTTTTTAGCCAAACGTGATTTATCACGGTTAGCTTTATTTTTATGGATTAAACCTTTGGAATGAGCTTTGTCGATTGCAGCAGATGCAGCGACATACAATGCTTGCACATCGTCAGTGCCAGCAGCAACGGCAGCTTCGAATTTTTTGATTGAAGTGCGCAAAGCAGCTTTTTGAGCAGAATTACGTTCGTTTTGAACGATGTTCAACTCAGCACGTTTGATAGCAGATTTAATGTTAGCCATGTTTGTTCTCCTTGTTAAAGATATAAAGTTGAAAGTTCAACTTTACTCAATATTTTAATTGATACTGTGCAAAACACAACACAAACTATTATATCACTTAAATAACCATAACGCAAATTTTATTTTTTAAAAGCAATTTGTGTTATAATAAAGAAAGAAAATAGGTAAGCTAGTAGTACTATTTGCGTTTAATCGAAAAATCTTGCATTTCTTTTTTAGATTTGAACGCGTATAACCTACTGACTAGTGAAAGGAATACCATGTCATTTCAGTTTGGGCGGTTTCGTCTGGGTCTCAGAACAATTAAAACAGTTATTGCCATCTTGATCATATTAGTTTTTTCACATTTATTTCATCGTGGACAATCTGCTGCCATGGTTGCAGGAATTTCAGCGATTATTGCGGTTAGAGATTCTTATACTGCAACGATTAAGGCGTCTAAAGCAAGGTTTATTGGTTCAGCATTAGGTGGTACACTTGCGACTGTTTACTACTTTTTTTATTTGCTGAGTCACCAGAACTTTGCAGTTCAAATTATACTGATTCCTTTATTTGTGTTAGTCAACATTGTCATTATGGATGGGTTCGATCTCCATCCGGGACTAGTTGGCGCGAATGCGACTTTGTTGATTATCGGCTTGACCATTCCTGAAAATGCCTATGTTAGTTATGCGATTAATCGAATCTTCGATACTTTTTTCGGTGTGGCTGTGGCGACGCTTGTTAACAGTGCTTTTATACATGATGCGCCTAAGATGACGATTAAAACCATCATTCGAGACAAACTCAATGGATCAAAACAATCTAATAGAATAACTAGAAATAGTACGGCAAAAAAGGAGAATACAAAGTGACAGCAATTTATATTCGAATACATGATGAAATTAAGCATCAAATTGAGACAGGTTTTTTTGAAGTCGGTCAACGCTTGCCGAGTGAGCGTGTCATGGCTGAGCAATTTGGGGTCTCTCGCATGACCCTGCGTCAAGCAGTGACGAGTCTAGTTGAAGAAGGCATTTTAACGCGTCATGTTGGTTCTGGGACTTATGTTGCTAGCGACCGAGTGCGTGAAAAAATGCGAGGGACGACCAGTTTTACTGAAATCATCCAAAATTTAGGGAAGACGCCGAGTTCAAAAGTTTTGAGTTATCAAAAAACGAAGGCAAATGAAGTTGAGTGTGATAAATTACAACTCAAAAAAGGTGCACAAATCATTCGTATGGAGCGGATTCGTTATGCGGATGAACTACCGATTTGTTATGAAGTGGCAAGTATTCCTTATCGTTTGATTGAAGATTTTGCAAAAAACGATATTGCTAATCACTTCTACGATACCTTGGCCAATGCTGGTAAGAAAATCGGTCGAAGCGAGCAAATTATTTCAGCTAAGATAGTCAATAAAGAAATTGCTAACTTTTTGTCAATCAAACAGAGTTCAGCAATTTTAGCCCTGACGCAGGTTTCTTACTTTGCTAACACCGATGAAACACCTTTTGAGTACGTTTTATCTCAATATGTTGGCGAACGATTTGAATTTTACTTAGAAAGATAAGAATAAATGACGCATTCTGAAAAAGTTGTTGACTTGCTCCATGCAGGTCAATTTGACGAGATGGCTACAGAACTAGCAAAAGCGATTGACACAGATGGCCTTGATTTGCTGACGGATTTGGCCGAATATTTGTCGATGATGGGTTTTATGGCCGAAAGCCGTCAGGTTTATGAAAAAATTGCAGCCAAAGATGCTAATAACACAGATATTTTGCTCAACCTCGCTGAAATGAAATTCGATGATGGCGATCTGGACGGCGCGCTCGAGTTGCTCTACAAAATAGAGGCAACAGATGACAACTACGTCGCAGCTCTCGTTATGATTGCTGACCTCTACCAGGCAGATGGCGTTTGGGAAGCGGCGCTTGAGAAATTACTGGAAGCAGCAAGTCTGACAGATTCACCTCTAGTGACCTTTGCAATCGGTGAACTCTATTATAATCAAGGAAAATGGCGTGAGGCGATTTCTCATTTCGCAAAACTGAGTCAACGTCAGATTTTAGAACTCACCAAAATATCAACCTACCAGCGGATTGGGACTGCCTATGCCTCATTAGGAGAGTTTGAAAACGCCACAAAATTTCTAGAAAAATCTCTTGAGATTGATCATGACGATAACGTTTTATTTGAATTGGCACAGATCAATTTTGCAACTGGTGAAGCCACACGTGCCATTGATTATTTCAAACAGTTAGACGCCTTAGCACCTGACTTTGATGGCTATGCCTATCCTTATGCGCAAGCCTTGATTGAAGAAAATGACTTTGAAGCGGCTTTTACAGTCGCAAAAGATGGCTTGAGTAAAAATCCAACTGATGTGCCTTTGATTCACTTGACCAGCCGGATTGCCTATGCCTTACATGATCTTGAAGGGGCAGAAAAGTATTTGACCCAAGCGCTTGATTTACCTGATTTACACGATGAAACGGTCTTTCTTTTGAGCAACCTCTACATGGAGCAAGAGGATTTTGAAGCGGTCATCGGTCTTGAAAGCCTGCTTGACGAAGAACATGTCCTAGCGCAGTGGAATATCGCAAAAGCATATCGTGAACTTGATCAAGATGAGAAATCGTTAACGATTTATGACGAGATTAGCCAGAGCGTCTTAATTGATAATCCTGAGTTTTTATTAGATTATGCGCAAATGCTCATCCGAAATGGTCGGACAGCTGATGCCAAGACAAGTTTAAGCAAATATTTATCACTAGTACCAGATGATGATAATTCACAAGCTCTATTTAATGAGTTATGATAATGGCGTTTAAACGCCTTTTTTGCTACAATAACCATTGTGAAGTTAAACTTTCAAGAAGGAACGTATTTAAAAAATGACAGAAGAAAAATTTGGTGCAGATTTAATTGTAGACTCACTCATTAACCATGATGTAAAATACATTTTTGGAATCCCAGGTGCTAAAATCGATAAGGTTTTTGATACTTTAGTTGATAAAGGCCCTGAGTTGATTGTTGCACGTCACGAACAAAATGCTGCCTTTATGGCGCAAGCTGTTGGGCGAATTACAGGTGAGCCGGGTGTTGTGATTGCGACTTCTGGTCCTGGGGCGTCAAACTTAGCAACAGGTCTTGTAACGGCAACGGCAGAAGGTGATGCAGTCCTTGCTCTTGCCGGCCAAGTGAAGCGTGGCGATCTCCTGAAACGGACGCACCAATCCATGAATAATGCGGCGCTTTTTGAACCCATTACCAAATACTCGGCAGAAGTCCAAGATCCAGACACACTATCAGAGATTGTGGCTAATGCCTATCGTTTATCAAAAGCTGGCAAACCAGGTGCAAGTTTCATCTCCATTCCCCAAGACGTTGTTGACAGTAAGGTGAAGGTTAAGGCAATTAAGCCCTTGCACGAGCCAAAACTTGGGAATGCATCGATTGATGATATTAATTATCTGGCGCAGGCGATTAAAAATGCCGTCTTACCTGTTTTCCTTCTAGGTAGCGGTTCGTCATCTGCCAGTGTGACGCACGCCATTCGTGAACTCTTGCAATATGTTAATATCCCAGTCGTTGAAACCTTCCAAGGTGCGGGTGTGATTTCGCGTGATTTGGTTCATAATTTCTTCGGTCGTGTTGGTCTTTTCCGGAATCAACCAGGCGATATGCTCCTTAAAAAATCTGATTTGATCATTGCGATTGGCTATGATCCGATTGAATATGAAGCGCGCAACTGGAATGCTGAGATTGATAGTCGCGTGATTGTTATCGACAAGGCCCTGGCTGAGATCGATACTTACTATCAACCTGAGCGTGAGTTGATTGGTGATATTGCACAGACTTTGGAGAATTTGATTCCAGCGATTCGGGGTTACAAGATTCCAGAAGGCAGCGTTGAATATTTAGATGGGCTGCATGATCTCCTGTCTAAAAATGAGTTTGATCGCAATGCTGAGCCTAATCTTGTGCATCCGCTCGATTTCATCGATGTCTTTCAGGCTGCTGTTAAAGATGATGAAACGGTCACTGTCGATGTCGGCAGTCATTATATCTGGATGGCACGGAATTTCAAATCTTACGAACCACGTCACTTGCTCTTTTCAAATGGGATGCAGACGCTCGGTGTCGCACTGCCATGGGGCATCTCCGCAGCACTTTTACGTCCTGGCAAAAAAGTTTACTCGATTTCAGGTGATGGTGGCTTCCTATTTTCAGCGCAAGAGCTTGAAACAGCAGTACGCTTGAACCTACCGCTGATTCATATCATCTGGAACGACGGTCGTTATAACATGGTGGAGTTCCAAGAAGTCATGAAATACGGTCGCGCATCGGGTGTAGATTTTGGCCCAGTCGATTTTGTCAAATATGCTGAAGCATTTGGGGCAAAAGGACTTCGCGTGACTAACAAAGAAGATCTGGCAAAAGTATTGTCAGAAATTGACAGTACAACAGGACCAGTCGTGATTGATGTACCAATCGATTATAAAGATAATGTGAAATTAGGCGAAACGATACTGCCTGATGAATTCTATTAAAAAATATGGTAAAATAAATTTAAAACTTGTGAGGTTTCACAAGTTTTTACTGAATTAAGAAGGATAAGAAGATGTCTGAAACGATAAAACTTTTTCAATATAATACATTATCTGCTTTGATGAGCGGGCTTTTCGAAGGGAGCTTGACCATTGGTGAGTTGCTGGAACAAGGTGACTTAGGGATTGGCACGCTGGACGAAATTGATGGTGAGTTAATCGTGCTAGATGGTAAAGCCTATCAAGCGCGCGGTGATAAAACGATTACTGAAGTAAGCCCTGATGTTAAGGTGCCTTATGCGGCAGTTGTTTTCCACCAAGCAGAAGTGATTTTCAAGCAACGGTTTGAGGTCACTAATGACGAGTTACACACACGTATCGAGACTTACTACGACGGCGCTAATCTTTTTCGCTCCATCAAAATCCACGGGACTTTCTCTAAAATGCATGTCCGCATGATTCCCAAAGCTAAAGAAGGCGCTCGATTTGCTGATGTTGCAACAAGACAGCCTGAGTACACCGTTGAAAATGTGACGGGTACCATCGTTGGCATTTGGACACCTGACATGTTTCATGGCGTGAGTGTAGCGGGATATCATCTGCACTTTATTACGGATGACCACACTTTTGGTGGTCACGTGATTGACTATGTCATGTCAGAAGGGATTGTGGAAGTAGGCCCTGTCGATCAGTTGGACCAACGTTTTCCAGTCCAAGATCGGAAATATTTGTTTGCCAAGTTAAATTTAGAGGAATTGAAAGAGGATATTGAGAAAAGTGAGTAATGCAAGCATTGATTGGATCCATTCGCGCCTGAAATTTGGCATTAAGCCCGGTCTATCACGGATCGTCTATTTGCTCGAGCAGCTAGGCAACCCCCAAAACAAATTCAAGACTGTCCATGTCGCAGGGACCAATGGCAAAGGCTCAACCGTCACTTTTTTGTCAAACATCCTCCAACAGTATGGCCTCCAAGTCGGGACTTTTACCTCACCCTATATCGAAAACTTCAACGAGCGTATCGCCATCAATGGTCGCTATATTTCTGATGAGGATTTAAACCGGATCGTCGGTGTCATCAAGCCCATTGTTTTTAAGATGGATGAGGATGTAGATCTTGTCAATATCACAGAGTTTGAAATCCTCACGGCTATCGGCTATTATTATTTTGCTGATCAGGCAGTCGACATTGCCCTGATAGAAGTGGGCCTAGGTGGGCTTTACGATTCAACCAATGTGATAACACCACTTGTTTCGGCGATTACAACGATTGGCATGGATCACCAGGATATTTTAGGGGACACACTCGCTAAGATTGCCAGTGAGAAGGCTGGGATTATCAAGTCTGGTGTTCCTGTCGTTGTAGGCAATCGCCAAGGTGTGCCTGAAGAAGCTTATAAGGTAATCGAAACAGTAGCCCATGAGAAAGATGCGCCGATTTTTCATCCCGAGATAGGTCTGACTTTTGATTTAAATCTTCATGGTCAGTATCAGCAAGATAATGCGGCTTTAGCCCTCAAACTATTTGAGATTTTAGCTGAAAAATTAGGCTTGAGACTTGATCGTGAGAAAATCAATAAAGGCCTTAAGCAAGCCTTCTGGCCTGCCAGAATGGAAGACTTGAATGGCTTTATCTTGGATGGTGCCCATAATTTGCCTGCTATCAAACGTTTAGTGGCAGAATTTGATGGCTCGAAAAAAGTCCATATTCTATTTTCTGCCTTACAGCGTAAAGATTTTCATGAGATGATTACACTGCTACAAACCATTCCAAATGTTGCTTTGACTTTAACGACATTTGACTACCCTAAAACGATTGTAGCTGCTGATGTGACAGATATTTCTGATGTTACCTGGCTGGAAGATTGGCGAGAGTTTGTGACAGCACCTAAACAGGCTGATGAGCTTTATCTTCTGACAGGTTCTCTCTATTTTATGAGTCAAGTACGTGAATTTTTATTGACGACTAATACAACAAATTAAATAAATGTAAAAAAATAATGTTTACCAGTTGACATTATTTTTTTGTCATGATATACTTAACCAGTAAACTAATTTAGGACGATATCACAGGTATCATTCAAAAGTTATCAGTTAACTTGCATTTATTTTTTTGTGGATATACTTAACTGGTAAAGGGAATTAAGAAAGAGAAGAATGAAAAAGAAAATATTATTAAGCCTAATGGCTACGACTGCAGCCTTAACACTTTTTGCTTGTGGCAGTGAGGCAAGTAAGAAATCGGATAAGTTACAGATCGTAACAACTTTCTATCCGATGAAGGCATTTACAGAGCAAATTGTCGGTAAAGAAGCAGACGTGTCGGTTTTGGTCAAACCAGGTGTTGAGCCACATGACTTTGAACCATCTGCTAAAGATGTCGCAGCCATTCAAAATTCAGACGCTTTCGTTTATAATAACGAAAATCTGGAAACTTGGGTTAAAAAAACAACTCAAGACATGAAGAACGTTGATGTGATAAAGGCATCTGAGGGCATCTTACTACTGCCTGGATCGAATGAAGGTGGCGATGAAGCAGGACACGAAGGGCATACGCATGCTTATGATCCCCACGTCTGGTTAGCACCAAGTCTCGCTATTAAAGAAGTTGAGACAATTCGGGATCAGCTGATTAAAAAATTTCCTCAGAAAAAAGCTATTTTCACCAAAAATTCGGATGCTTATTTGTCGAAACTCAAGGCATTAGACCAAGCTTACAAGGATGGTTTGTCCAATGCCAAACAGAAAAATTTTGTCACCCAACATGCAGCCTTTGCTTATTTAGCACTCGAATATGGCCTTAATCAAGTCTCTGTCTCAGGCATCAACCCTGAAACGGAACCATCAGCGTCGCGCCTCAAAGAGTTGAAAGCCTATGTTGATAAAAATGATATTCACTATATTTATTTCGAAGAAAATGCCTCTGATAAAGTAGCGAAAACGCTGGCAGAGGAAGCAGGTGTTAAAACCTTGCCACTGAACCCCTTAGAATCACTGACTCAAGATCAAGAAGACGCAGGCGAAGACTACATCTCAGTCATGACGGAAAATTTGAAAAACTTAGAGAAAACAACAGATGCAGCGTCAAAAGTTACAGATATTGAACCAGAAAAGTCGTTAGAAAAAACTACGACTTCAGGTTATTTCAAGGACAACCAGGTTAAAGACCGCAAGCTATCAGACTGGTCAGGCACTTGGCAGTCCGTTTATCCTCTCCTTCAAAACGGTGATCTGGATCAAGTCATGCGCTACAAAGCTCTCCTAAACAAGGACAAGACCGAGGCGGCTTACAAGACCTATTATGAAGCTGGATACAAATCAGATGTCGCTAAAATCACCATCAAAAAAGACACCATTACCTTTGATAGCCATGGTGCTAAACACCAAGCAAGTTATAAATATATCGGTAAAGAGATATTGAACTATGCTAAGGGAAACCGTGGGGTACGCTACCTTTTTGAAGCAGTAGGCGACACAAATGGTGCGTTCAAGTACGTTCAGTTTAGCGATCATGGCATTGCGCCAGCTCAAGCAGAACATTTCCACATTTATTATGGTAATGAAAGTCAGGCTGCACTGACTGCTGAATTAGATAATTGGCCAACTTACTATCCATCGAAGTTGAGCCCAAGTCAAGTGGCACAAGAAATGATTGCCCATTAACCTGTCTTTTCAAAAAGCCAAATGATTTGGCTTTTTTTGATGTTGAAAAATTTAAATGCTATAATGGAGACAGTTAAGTACAAACGAGGAGCCACTGACGTGTCTAAAAATTATGAAAAACTGTCTGAAACCTACTATGATCATCAGGCCAAAAAATTTGATCGGTCATTTGATGGTTTTTTATCTGGCTTTTTTAAGCGCTATATCCTTAAAAATCTGGATCTGCCTGATCAAGCTAAGGTTTTAGATGTCGGCGCGGCGACTGGTCGTCTGCTCAAGATGCTTGCGAGTCAACATCAGTTTGAAGGTATTGGTTTAGATATTTCATCACAGATGACACAGTTCGCTCAAACTCAGTACCCTGAATTTTCATTTGTAACAGGCTCAGCCATGCAGCTCCCATTTGAAGACCAGAGTTTTGATGTGCTGATCTGTTCAGCCTCTTTTCACCATTTTCCGATACCTGAAACATTTCTCAAAGAAGCTAGACGTGTTTTAAAAGCTGGTGGCAAACTTGTCATTGCTGAGATTCGGATTCCGATTTTTCATGGTCTTTATAATAGTTATATCAAACGTTTCTCAAAAGAAGGCGATGTTAAAGTTTATACGTTTGACGAACTGCAGGCTTTACTTGAAACAGCAGGTTTTGTTTTGATCAAAGGTCGCAGACATTTACAAATCCAATATTTTGAAGCACATAAAAAAGCCTGAACAGGCTTTTTTAATTAGGCTTTGACGTAAACGCAAACGGCTTCTGGTACGATGAAATCATGTTGGATTTTGCTTAGGAGGCCAGTCGTAGCATCACGGAAGAAGGTCGTCACATTGTCAGAGTCTTGATGCGCTGCGATGACAATTTTTTCATCAGATGATAAGTTGAAGTCACGTGGCATTTTGCCGTGAGTTGCAGCGAGTTGGCTCAATTCTAAAGTCCCATCAGCAAGAATTTTGAAGACTGCAATTGAATCGTGGCCACGATTTGAGCCATAAAGGAATTTCCCATCTGTTGATACGCGGATAGCAGCAGTCCCGTTGAAATCAGTCCAATCTTCAGGAAGGGTTGAAATCGTTTGTAGTAAAGTAAATTGACCAACGCCATCATAAATTAAGACTTCAACAGTACTGTTTAATTCATTCATGAGGTAAGCAATCTTTTGCGTAGGATGGAAAGTTATATGACGTGGACCAGCACCGGGTGCTGATTTGTAGGTATTAACTTTAGTTAATTGCCCTTGGTCAGAGACATCATACGTTACCACTTCGTCAGTACCTAGATCACAAGATACAAGGTATTTATCTGGCGTCAAATCAGTGAAATGGACATGTGGACTGGCTTGATTCTCGTGTGGACCAGAACCTGTGTGCACGTCTTTATCAGCAAGTGTTAAAGCACCATCAGCTGCTCGCTTGTAAACTAAAACTTCCCCTTTATGGTAGTTGGCACCATATACTAAGTTACGGACTTCATCTACTGCCACATAACAAAGTGGCGCGCCAGCGTCAACAACGTGATTAATAAGTTCACCGTCATTGTCAAAAGCTGCAACACCGCCCTCTCCGTTTTCAGCCCCTACGCTGTAGAGATGTCCCGACTTATCAAATGTGAGATAAGTTGGGTTAGGTTCTTTTGCGACTAGCTGGCGATCGCTTAACAAACCAGTCGTTGTGTCCAAGCTCGCCTTGTAAATGCCCTCAGATGTTTTCTTCGTATAGGTACCAAAATAAAGTGTTTCTGTCATGAATGTAATCCCTTTCAAATAGATATATTAATTATATCATAACTTTTTAAATTCGCATGATGAGAGGTTGAATACGCCTAAAGGGGATGTGTTGATACAGTCCCCCAATTTTAAAATTGATGCACCCCATTTCAAATAGTTTGCAAAGAGGGATAGAGATAAGATATGCTATAATATAAACTATAAAGTTGTTTAAATTTTAGATAGAGATGATAGCAATATATAGATCAGATAGGTGAAGAATAATGAATGATAAAAATAGTTTTAAAACGACTTGGTTTTTCAAATGGTTATTAGATAATAAGGTGGCGACTGGTTTTGCTGTTGTCTTGCTCTTCTTGTTAAATATTTTGCTGTTAACAAAATTGAGCTTCATGTTTCAACCAATTGCTGATTTTCTTGGTGTCATCATGTTGCCGATTATTCTAGCAGCAGTTTTTTATTACCTACTCAACCCGATTGTTGACTATTTCGAGTCACGTAAAGTGCATCGGGTAGTGACAATATCAATTTTATTTGCCATTATCTTAGCTTTGATCATCTGGGGGTTGGCGGTTGCGATACCAAATATGGTGACGCAAGGTGAAAAGTTTGCTGCTAATTTCCCAGACTATGTTGAATCAGGTGAGAAACATATCACAAGCCTTCTTGGAGATGAACGGTTTAAACAATTTAGACCACAGATTGAAAAAGCTGTCACGAGTTTTTCAGATAATTTGATTGAAATTTCCAAAAATCTTTCAACAACTTTGGTTAATAGTACAAGTTCATTTTTATCAGCAGCGACTAGTGTCATCATTTCCTTGATGATTTTCCCCTTCATTTTGTTTTATCTCTTGCGAGATGGTAAATCCCTCAATCAATACATGACGAATATGCTGCCAACCGCTTGGCGTAATGATACCTCAACCGTTTTAACACAGGTTAATTTACAGCTCTCTAGTTATGTTCGAGGACAACTGATCGTCGCAGGAACTATTGCCATTATGTTCTCAATCATGTTTTCAATTATTGGTCTCAAGTATGCTGTTGTTATCGGGATTTCAGCTGGTTTCTTAAATTTGATTCCATATCTTGGTTCATTTTTGGCCATGATTCCAGCCTTTATCATTGCCTTAGTGGCAGGACCGCTCATGGTTATTAAAGTTGCCATTGTCTTTGTCATCGAGCAAACGATCGAAGGGCGCTTTGTCAGTCCCCTTGTTCTAGGTAGCAAATTGAATATCCATCCGATTACAATTCTGTTTGTTCTTTTGACATCCGGTAAAATTTTCGGTTTCTGGGGTGTGCTCATCGGGATTCCTGTCTATGCGTCTGCTAAAGTTATTGTTGTCTATTTCTACAAATGGTATCGCAAGATTTCGAGACTCTACGAAGATGAAGAACTGGAAATGCTTGACTAATCAGCTTTAAATAAACGCTTCTCATTGATGATTTAATATGAGAGGCGTTTTTTTCATCCCAGAAATCTTCCTGTCTGTCTGATCCTTGTTAATTGAGATAGTAAAAGTTGGACAAATTAAGAAAATTGGTCTAGAATGAAATTGAAAAACGCTTTCAAAAATAAAAAAACTAGAAGACGAGGGACATGAGATGAAAAAAATTATCAATCAACCAGCAGATGTTGTAACTGAAATGGTATCAGGCTTGACCCGTGCCTATCCTGATTTGATCAAGAGATTAGACGGAACAAATGTGCTCGTTAAAGCTGATAATACATCACAAGTTCAGCTGATTTCAGGTGGTGGCAGCGGTCATGAGCCAAGTCATGCAGGATTTATCGGCGACGGCATGCTTTCAGCGGCTGTTTGTGGTGAAGTCTTTACAAGTCCAACGCCAGATCAAATTTATGAAGCAGCTAAGGCAGTTGATACAGGTGATGGTGTCTTCTTTATTATCAAAAATTATTCTGGAGATGTCATGAACTTTGATATGGCGAAAGATATGGCTGAAATGGAGAATATCCAGGTGGATTTTGTCATCGTGGATGACGATATCGCAGTTGAAAATTCGACCTATACACAAGGTAAGCGTGGTGTTGCTGGCACTGTTCTTGTCCATAAAATTCTAGGTAATTTAGCCCGCTCTGGTGCTGATTTAGCAACCATTAAACAAGCTGCGGATCAATTAGTAGCAGAGATTAATACAATAGCTGTCGCGCTATCTGGTGCCACTGTCCCAGAAGTTGGAAAACCAGGCTTTGTGTTACCAGAAGACGAGATCGAATATGGCGTAGGCATTCATGGTGAACCAGGTTACCGGCGTGAAAAAATGCTACCTTCAAAAGATTTAGCTAAAGAATTGGTTGACAAACTTATCTCATCTTTTGATGGCGATACGACAAGTGAGTATGCCATTCTGGTCAATGGGATGGGTGCAACGCCTTTGATGGAACAGTTTATCTTTACCAATGATGTGATGCATTTATTGGATGATCAAGCAGTCAAGGTCGCCTATACCAAAGTCGGAAATTTTATGACATCAATAGATATGGCAGGTATTTCCTTGACCATGTTGCGACTTTCAGATGCCGCTTGGCTTGACGCCTTGAATGCAGATGTTAGAACAATTGCTTGGGGGTGACAAAATGAATTTTACAGTTGAAATGGCAAGAAAATGGCTTATCTTATTTGATGAAAAAATCCAGGCTAAACAAGATTATTTAAGTGAGTTAGACACACCAATTGGTGACGGTGATCATGGGCATAATATGGCGCGTGGCATGTCAGCAGTCGTAGCTGTGTTAAATGACGACCAGAGCTTACAAGAAGTCTTTAAGGCGACTGCTATGGCCTTGATTTCTAAAGTAGGCGGCGCAAGTGGTCCTTTATATGGTACTGCTTTTATGGAAATGGCGAAAGTTGCGGCAACATCTGACGATTTATCTAGCTTACTTGCAGCTGGATTAGCTGGGATCATCAAACGTGGTGGCGCGCAAGTCGGTGATAAAACGATGGTGGATGTTTGGACCCCAATCTTAGCAGAAATTCAAAAAGGCTCACTGACAAAAATTGAAATTGATGAAGTTGTCATGGCAACTGCTGATTTATTAGCTAAAAAAGGCCGTGCTTCCTATGTTGGCGAACGTTCAATCGGACATATCGACCCAGGCAGCCAATCTTCAGGCTATTTTTTTGAAAGTTTGTTGGAGGTGCTAGGATGACAAGCCTAGGAATTGTCTTAGTCACGCATGTTACAGAAGTTTCTGAAGGCTTGGTCAAACTGTTGAGAGAAGTTGCAAAAGATGTTGACATCACAGTTGGTGCAGGGCTTGATGAAGGTCAAATTGGGACAAGTTTTGAACGCATCCAAGCCGCTTTTGACGCTAATTCATCAGATGAACTACTAGTCTTTTACGATTTAGGATCCGCTAAAATGAATTTGGAAATGGTCATGGAATTTTCAGATCGACCTGTTCATTTGTACGATACAGCATTTGTAGAATCAGCATACACTGCTGCAGCCTTGATTCAGGCAGGCAGTAGCTTTGATGAGATTGATCAACAGCTTGCCCCTTTAAAGATCAAGTAGTCTCATGCAACTTGAGTCTGATAAATGAAAGAACCGAATTGTGAAAATTGACGTATTTTTAGATAAAAAAGAAGCCACTCAGATTGACATTATTCGGCAACTTTTGTTTCATGCTGGTAAGATGCCCTCTAAAGCGTTGGCAGAACAGGTCGGTTTGACACAAAATGCCTTGAAAGACTATCTGGCGGATATCGTCCAGATGTGCCAAACTTTGGGAGAGCGTTTTGAGCTGACGCTTGAAGCAAAAGAAGTGAGACTCGCCTTTTCATCAGATATCAATTTGAATAAAATCCTTTTAACTTACCTGAATAGTAGTTTAGGCTATTAGATTTTAGAGTTTGTTTTCAAGCATAAAAAGTTTTCTACGTTTCAATTGACTCAGGAATTTAGCAGTAGTGAAGCCACGATCTTTCGAAAACTACGAGATCTTAATAATTCCTTGCGTATTTTTAATATTGGCATCAAAAATGGTCAGTTAGTAGGTGATGAACTCCAAATCAGGTATTTCTACTATCAGTTTTATTTGTTGGTTGATTCAGGTTTCTCCAGTACTGATTTAGCTGTGACAAAATTGATGGCTCAACTGCAACCAGAGTTTCAACAAAGTTTTTCAAAAATTGCACGCAAGCGGATGGGCTGTTGGTTATTCGTCACACGCCACCGTTTACAAGTCGCCAATAGTGATTATACAAGACTGACCCAAATTCATGATAGATTTGAAGCCGATCAACTCTATCAGATGATTCAAAACATTATTCCTGAATATTTTCAACAGACAGTTAATTTTGTTGGAAAATATGAAGGTGCTATGTTCTACTGTTTTTTGATCACTTTTGATATTATAGGTGAAGATAATTTTGCACGCTATGATTTATTGCGACGTAAGAAAATTTCAACGGCTGTTCTAGATACTTTTAGTAGAGAAATGATTGTCATGCATTATGGTTATCAAAAATTAAGCATCTCGGATGAAAAGGGATTGACCTACCGTTTATCACAGATTCATGCTCAAGCCTTTTATTTTCAGGGGCAATTGACAAGTTATGAGACTGATCGTTTGATGCAGTATTATCAGCAGCATGTGACATCAGAAATCGCAATACTTATTTCGAATTTGATTGAGATCTCACAGGAGTTGTTAGATATTGAGGCTTCACGACATCATTTTCTATGGCTAAACTACGCAAGTATTTTGATTGCAATTGATTTATCTTTACATGAGAATGTATCGGTCGGGATTGATCTGACAAATCTATCAGTACTAGGTCACTCGCTTTATTACTTCTTATTAGCTGAGCTTTCAAGTCTGACTCAGGTCCATTTTGAAAAGTATCGTCAGCATCAATATTATGATTTAATTTTGACGACAACAAAAAAAGCGATTTCCGTTAAGGACAATTATTACTATATGTCAGAGTTTTTATCAGCTTACGATATTGCGCAAATCAAGTCGAAAATCAAAGCCATCAAGCATCAAAAAAATAATCGCTAATGCGCGAAAAATATCAGAAAATGTCATGTCAACTGGAAAGGAAGGTGAGATACATGACAAACTATGTGGCGGAAATTAGGGAGAAAATCGGTCATGATTTACTTGTCTTAGTAGGTGCGAATGTCATCATCTACAATGATCATCACGAATATCTCTTGCAGCAGCGCGCGAATGGCAACTGGGGGCTGATGGGTGGCATAATGGAGGTCGGTGAATCTTTGGAGGACACAGCTATTCGAGAGGTTTATGAAGAATCAGGATTGGTGATTAAGTCATTAACGCAACTTCATACTTTTTCGGGCAATGCCTTTTGATTTAAACTGGATAATCAGGATGAGATTTATGTGGTGACGACATTATTTCTTGCCAAACAAGTCACAGGAAAAATGTGTTATCAGAATAATGATGAGACATTAAACCTTAAATATTTTACTTATCAAGCCTTGCCTGATACGTTAGAAGATGAGTATCGGCAATACATCCAATACTTTGAGGATGATGTTTTACATCGGAATTAACGATGGTAAAATCAAGGTTTAATAACTGCGAATAAGCTTTCAAAAACTAGCCTGTCATAAATCGTTAAAAAATGGCCGATTCTTGATAGGCTATTTTTCATTTGTCATGATAAGATAAGGATGTAGTCAAAAGGGAAGCGCTTACATAAAGGAGGAGATACAGTGGTAGAAGAACAATTTATTATGGCGATTGATCAAGGGACGACAAGTTCCCGTGCTATTATTTTTAACAAGATGGGCTTGAAGATTGGAAGTTCTCAAAAAGAATTTACCCAACACTTTCCACAAGAGGGTTGGGTAGAACACGATGCCAATGAAATATGGAATTCCGTTCAGTCTGTGATTGCAGGTGCTTTTATTGAATCGGGAATTAAACCATCTCAAATTGCTGGTATTGGGATCACCAATCAACGTGAAACAACTGTCATCTGGGAAAAAGACACAGGTAAACCAATCTACCATGCCATTGTTTGGCAATCACGTCAAAGCTCTGGTATTGCAGATAAGTTAAAGGAGGATGGTAAGAGCGAGTGGTTCCACAAGAAAACTGGTCTTGTCATTGATGCCTATTTCTCAGCAACTAAAATCCGTTGGATTCTTGATCATGTTGAAGGGGCGCAGGAAAGAGCTGAAAAAGGGGAGTTATTATTCGGAACGATTGACACTTGGTTGGTCTGGAAATTGACTGACGGTCAATCTCATGTGACGGACTTGTCAAACGCAAGCCGGACTATGCTCTTCAATCTGACAACGCTTGACTGGGATCAAGAAATCTTGGATTTACTGAACATTCCACGCAAAATGTTACCAAAATTGGTCTCTAATTCAGAAATTTATGGTCAAACACAAGGCTTCCATTTCTATGGCAGTGAAGTGCCAATTTCTGGTATGGCGGGTGACCAACAAGCGGCGCTATTTGGACAAATGGCATTCGAAGCCGGTATGGTTAAAAACACATATGGGACAGGTTCCTTTATTGTCATGAATACAGGGCATAACCCCAGCTTTTCAAAAAATAATTTGCTGACGACGGTTGGTTATAGCATCAACGGTCAAGTCAACTATGCGCTTGAAGGGAGTATATTTGTTGCAGGTTCTGCAATTCAGTGGATCCGAGATGGTTTGCAGTTTATTGAAAATGCTAGTGATTCCGAAGAAGCAGCACGTGCCTCACAAAATGACGATGAAGTCTATCTCGTTCCAGCTTTTGTCGGTTTGGGCGCGCCATACTGGGATCAAGATGCGCGTGGCGCCATGTTTGGTCTGACACGTGGGACAACGAAAAATGATATTATCAAAGCAACTTTACAGTCAATTGCTTATCAAGTTCGAGATATTATTGATACCATGCATGATGATACAGGAATTGATATTCCAGTGCTAAAAGTTGATGGTGGTGGAACCGCTAACAACTACCTCATGCAGTTCCAATCTGACTTACTCGATACACCCATTCAACGGTCTAAAAATGCTGAAACAACAGCGCTTGGTGCTGCGTTCTTAGCTGGACTAGCTGTAGGTTTCTGGCAAGATACAGATGAAATTCGTGAATTCTATGAAGCAGGTAAAATATTCGAAGCCAATATGGCACCAGAACGTCGCGAGAAGTTGTACGAAGGCTGGAAAAAAGCTGTGATTGCAACTCGGACATTTAAGTAATGGAAGCTGATATTGAAGAGGAAGAAAAAATGATAAATTTTTCAAAAGAAACGCGTCAAAAAAGTATTGACCAAATGCAAGCTGAAACCCTAGATTTACTGATCATCGGCGGCGGGATTTCAGGTGCAGGGGTGGCGATTCAAGCTGCTGCCTCAGGGATCAAAACTGGTTTGCTTGAAATGCAGGACTTTGCTGAAGGGACATCTTCACGCTCAACAAAACTAGTCCATGGTGGGATTCGCTACCTCAAAACATTTGATGTTGAAGTTGTCTCAGATACCGTCAAAGAACGGGCTATTGTCCAACAAATTGCCCCACATATTCCAAAACCAGATCCAATGTTGTTACCGATTTATGACGATGAAGGACCAACGACATTTGACATGTTCTCAGTCAAAATTGCTATGGATCTTTATGATCAGCTAGCAGGTGTCAAAGGCACGAAATATGAAAATTATACCTTGACTGCCAAAGAAGTGCTGGAACGCGAGCCTTACATCAAAAAAGAAGGATTAAAAGGCGCTGGAGTCTACCTCGACTTCCGTAATAACGATGCTCGTTTAGTGATTGAGAATATCAAAAAAGCGGCAGAAGATGGCGCATATATTGCCAGCAAAGTTAAAGTGGTTGGCTTCTTGTATGAAGATGGTAAGATCAACGGTGTTAAAGCGCGTGACTTGCTTTCAGGTCAAACCTTTGAAGTGCATGCGAAAGTTGTGATCAATACTAGTGGGCCATGGGTCGACAAAATTCGTAACTTGAACTACACACGCGCTGTCATTCCACACATGCGTCCTACAAAAGGGGTGCACCTGGTTGTAGATGCTAAGAAATTACCTGTCCCACAACCAACTTATTTTGACACACAAAAGCATGACGGCCGTATGGTCTTTGCTATCCCACGTGAAGATAAAACCTATTTTGGGACAACGGATACAGACTATCAAGGTGACTATACAGATCCTAAAGTCACACAAGAAGATGTTGACTATCTCCTGGAAGTCATCAACAAACGTTATCCAGATGCCAACTTGACCATCAACGATATTGAAAGTTCATGGGCTGGTTTACGGCCACTCTTACTAGGCAACTCAGGATCTGACTACAATGGTGGTGATAATGGTAGCTTGTCTGATACAAGTTTTGATAAAGTCTTAAACATTATTAGTGCCTACAAACAAGATCAAGCCAGTCGTGGTGATGTTGAGGACGTTTTAAATCACCTTGAAAATTCTCGTGGTGAAAAGGAGTTGTCACCATCTCAGATTTCACGTGGTAGTGCTCTGGAACGCGAGTCAGATAACTTAGTGACACTAGCAGGCGGTAAAATTACAGATTATCGTAAGATGGCTGAGGGGGCGCTTGAGTTAATCAAGAATATCTTGTCAGATGAATTTGATCAAACCTATGAAGCTATCAATTCTAAAGAATATGCCGTATCTGGTGGTGAGTTTGATCCAGCGAAAGTCAGTGAAACAGTCGAAGCTAATGCTAAGCTTGGTGTTGTAGCCGGTTTAACAGAAGCAGAAGCAACTTATATCGCTGATTTCTACGGTATGAATGCTTTGATCATCTTTGAAATGGCTAAAGAAATGTCGCCATATGTTGATTTGACATTGGCAGAATCAGCCATGCTGCGCTATGCAATGGCAGGTGAAATGACGCTAACACCAAGTGATTACCTCATGCGTCGGACGAATCACATTCTCTTCCAACGTGATCGACTAGATGCCATTAAACATCCAGTTGTTGATGCCATGGCGGCTTACTATGATTGGTCACAAGATGAGAAAGCAGAACAATTAGTTGAATTAAACCAAGTCATTAATGCATCAGACTTGAAAGATTTGAAAGTGGGGGCAAACTAATGTCAGCAGATATGGTACAAATTTTTAGTGAATTCATCGGCACACTCATCCTTATTTTGTTGGGGGACGGGGTCTGTGCAGCCGTTAACCTTAACAAAAGTAAGGCGCAAAACTCCGGTTGGATCGTCATTGCCTTTGGTTGGGCACTTGCCGTGACAATCGCCGTTTATGTTGCAGGGATCAATGGTCCAGCCCATCTTAATCCGGCTGTCACCATTGCCATGGCAGTAAATGGAAGCCTTAAGATGAGTCTAGTCTTTCCCTTCATTATCGCGCAATTGCTTGGTGCCATCGTTGGGGCAGTCCTAGTTTGGCTAGCATATTTGCCACACTTTGATGCCACAACAGATAAAGGGGCTATCCTTGGTACCTTTGCTACAGGACCTGCGATTCGTAACTACCCATCAAACGTTGTAACCGAAGTGATTGGTACATTTGTCCTTGTCTTAGGTCTTCTTGCCTTCGGCGCAAATAAATTTGCAGATGGCACAAACGTCTTTGCAGTCGGTGGTTTAATCTTAGCTATTGGTCTATCACTTGGTGGACCTACAGGTTATGCCATCAATCCAGCCAGAGATTTAGGACCTCGTATTGCTCACTTCATCTTACCGATGAAAAATAAAGGGGATTCTGACTGGGCTTACAGTTGGGTACCGGTTGTAGCACCAATCATTGGTGGTCTATTAGCCGTTGGTTTGTTCAAATTCATGTGATAGATCATAGAAAAAAACGTGATGACATCATTGATGTCATCACGTTTTTATATGTGTTGATTCAAATTACTACAAAGTCACAGTGAAAGTCGTGCCTTTGCCAACAATACTGACGACATCAATCTGTCCGTCCAGCTCAGTTAGATTTTTCTTGACAATGGCAAGTCCAAGTCCCGTACCGTCTGCATCACGGGTTTGATCAGCGCGATAGAAACGCTCAAAAATTCGTGTTTTTTCGATTTCTGTTAAACCAGGACCGTTATCAGAGATAGAAAAGGTCGCTTTGCCTGCGATTTTAGTCACACAGATATAGATTTTACCACCAGTTGGTGTATAATGGATGGCATTTTCAATCAAATTTTTAAGGACAGCATAGAGATGCTTGTCATTGGATTTGACATTGACCTCATCAAATTGTGTTGTGACATGCAGCGCTTTGTCCTGAATGGCCAGCTTGAAATTTTCAAGCACGTCTCGGGTCAATGCCGTCAGATTAAGTTTTTTCTTTTTGAGATGGATTGGTTGACGAGTCATCTCTAGTGTATCTGTCACTAAACTTGACAGGCGTTTCGTTTCTTTAACGATATGTTTGGCGAAGCCTGTTATTTTCTCAGGTGGCAGTTTGGCAGAGTCATTGGCCAAGATATCGGCAAAGCCAGCGATAGCTGCGAGCGGTGTTTTGAGGTCATGTGAGACATTGGCGATGAAGTCGTTGTGAGCGCGTGTCGTGACTTTATAGGCCGTCACATCGATCATGGTCACCATGAGGCGGCGCTCTAAGGCCTCGATGGGCTGGACCGTGACCGCGTAGTAGGCGTTGATTTTCTCGAAGTAGAAAGTTTGTTCTTGCCGCGTCGGTTTCAACATTTTATTGACCAAAAACTGAAGGACATCACTGTAAGGACTGAAAATATCTAGATTTTTTGTCGCCATGAATTCATTTTGAAAGCTAGCATTACTCCGTCGAATCGTCCCTTTCAAGTCATAGATGAAAATAGGAAACTCGAAAAACTCGATGAAAGCGTAGAGATTTTTCTTGGCAGGCGTCGAACTCTCGGCCTGATGCTGAATCGTCTCGCCCAAGTGATTGAGCTCTGTCGTAATTTTATTATCATCTTCGGAAATCAAATAGCTTTGTGTCAGCGGGCTACGTCTGATATTCTTGATTTTGGCAATGGTATCCGCTTCAAAGGTTAGACGTTTTTTATTAGCAAGGTAAAATTGACCTAAGCCAATCACATAAATCAAGCCAGCGAAAATAATCACGACAACTGTCTCAAATAGCGTCGAAGAGCGCTGACTGGTCACTTGAATATAGTTTTTCAAGACTGCCTTTTCATAATTGGGAACCGTGATCGTCATTTTTTTCGCGGTCATGGTTCTCGAAAAGGTTGCGCCTTTTTTGATGTTTTGAACCGCCTCAGCTTGATTATTTTTCGCTAAAATTTTGACCGTCTCACCAAATTTGGTCTCAGGTGATTTATTCAAAATATCAGAAATCGTATAGGCACGATCAGATAAATGATTGGTGTCAGTTGTGACCGTATGTGTATTGAGGAGCAAAATCACTAAAATTGTCGCTAAAAAATAGAGACAAGAACAAATCAAAACCAGTCTAAGTTTTGATCGTTTCTTTTTCTTATAAAATGTCTTTGGTATGATGTTCACTAAATTGGTACCCGAACCCTCTTTTTGTTTTGATAAATTGGTTATGTAGTTTTTTGCGTAAGTTACTAATTGTTACATCGACGACACGCGTTTCATAATCCTGCGTTTCGCCCCAAAATTCAGTTAAAATCGCCTCACGACTGACAATTTGATCCCGATTTTGAATTAAAAAGACCAGAAGATTGAACTCTCGTTTTGACAGATCAATTCTATCATCTGCTAGCATTGCTGATTTAGTCTTGAGATCAATTTCCAAGCCATCAAAGCTATAGTGGTCTAGCGATTCGGCTACCTGCCCAGGCTTTTGGTAGATTTGATTCCGTCGAATCAGAGCATTGGCGCGCGCCACGATTTCTCTCTGTGGCGTCGTCTTATCCAGATAATCATCCACCCCAGAATTAATCCCAGTAATTTTCAAATCATCATCATCACGTGCCGTCAAGATGATAATGGGGGTGTAATTGGCGCGTTGGCGCAATGCTTCAGTCACCGCTAGACCGGATAACTCAGGCATCATCATATCGAGTAAAATGACATCAAAGTCTCGCTTTGAAGCGAGGTCTAGTGCCTCCAGACCATTTTTAACCAGAGATACTTTGAAGCCGTCGGATTCAAATGTATAAGATAAGAGAGCCAAGATGGCGCTGTCATCATCTGCAATCATAATTGTTTTCATACCTTAAATTATAACAAAAAATTGGCAATTTTTGACATTAAGTTACTGAGTCTTTTAAATTGTGACACTTTTTTGAATGACTGATTGGAAAAGTTATAAGTGAGAGAAATGAGAACTCTAAATGCCCCAAAAAACGAGGATAAAAATACTTAAAAATCTTGACTTATAGAAGATGGAGATAAGTATATAAGAACCTTGTCAACTTCTACCTATTTTATACTTGAGCTTAAGAACACCTTTTTATATTTTTTTTGATATAATTAAATTGTAATAAATTATCGCTATAAACTCAGATTAAACTTTATTTTGTAAAATTATTTTATAATTTTAATAATCGAAAGTTATTGAGCGTAAGTGTCTTGAATTGAGATGTCAGAAAAGAGGAACTGTATGGAAATTAGAATTATTGGTGGATCGCATGCTGCAATTGCTTGTGCGACAAGAGCCCGTGAAGAATATCCGAATGCTCGGATTGTTATTTACGAAAAGAATAAAAAAGTTTTTAAAAAATTCTTCAAACGCGCTTAAAATATAGTGTTACACGATATTAAAAAACTATTTTAAAAAAATTTGTTACCATGTTTGTTACCAAAAATCAAAACTTATAAATTTTGTATCGCTTTATCAAATATATCCACAACAGCCCTTGCATTTTTTGCACTTAAATGGCTATATGTATCCATGGTCATAGATAACTGTGCATGACCTAGACGATGTTGCAATTCTTTGTATTCTACCCCAGCATTAAGCAACAAACTGGCATGGGTATGTCTAAATCCGTGGAAACCAATATCAGGTACTTTAGCAAGTGTAAAGTATTTTTTTAATCGGGCTAAAAGTGTTGAACGAAGTAAATAGGGTTTTATACCGTTAGTGAAAATGATACCGTTTATATTTAGACCAGACTTTAAGAATAGATTTCTTTGTCTGTTTTGATATTGTTTGAGCAGTAGTATTGTAGATTGATCAATATCAATTATTCTTGCACTAGATCTAGTTTTAGGCGTACTTTCTAACTTCCCTTTTGAATCAAGTGTTTTTGTTACCGACACAACACCATTATGATAATCAATATCACTCCAATTCAATGCAAGGGCTTCATTTACTCTCATTCCAGTTGAAAGTAGTAGTTTACATAAAGTTACAAGAAGAGCATCTTGTTCAGTATTCGGAACAGAGTTTAAAAAGTCATACCAAACTTTTAATTCACTATTTTCGAAATATTTAATTTTCTTATTCTCTTGTCGTTTTATGCGTGGTAATATAACGTCACGTGCAGGATTAAACGTGACCACACCGATACTTATTCCATATTGAAATATGCGCGTGATAATATTCAATAGCACAGAATATGACTTAGTAGAACCAGTAGTGTATAGCTTGCTACTGTTGGCATTGTTTGCCCATATATTCATTTGATTTTGAATTAGAGAGGTCGATATTTTGCTTATAGAATAAGCCCCTAAAGCGGGACTTATATATGAATTTATAAAGTTTTGATTGGAAGTCACCGTATTATTTTTGAGTGACAATTTATGGTTATTCCACCATAACTGAATCAATTCGTCAAAAGTTTTACAACTGACTTTAGCAAGTCGAGTACATCCGTTATTTTGAAAGTCGTTTATGGCTTTACTCGCTTTGAGTTTAATAGCCTTTTGCGTTTTAGCAGTGATAGAGGTTCGAACTGATTTACCAGTATTAGCATCAATACCTAAGTAGATATTGGCACGATAGACGGTGGAACCGTCTTTTTTTATGATCTTATTTATTGTCGGACCATCTTTTTTTACAATTTGTTTATTCATATTATAACCTTTCTTTTGTCAGGCAAGGCAAAGTAAAGTTATATGAATGTGAAATTATAATTTAAAAAGTTGAAACAGATATTATAGTTGCTCAACAAATGTTGTTTCTGATAGGATTTGTATATCTTGACCAGCTAGTTGTTTTTCAGTTGCTTTTTTTGCTTTCTGGTGAGCCCATTAACTACATTACTAGAATAGTCTGTATCGCCAACAACTAAGAAATTTGTTTCTTTGTTTATTCCGTTTTGAGGGTGGCCGCCGAAATTTGCAACAATTTGAAAAGCTTCTTTTCTAGTGAATTGTTCAAGTTTTCCTGTAAACACAAAATGTTTATCATAAAAAAGATGCTCTGTATCAAATTCTGTAATTGTGGCACTAAAATCATTAGCATTAACCTTTGATTTAGGACGTCTTATATAAACCCAATCTTCACCTAGGATGTCCTTACATTTATCAAAGATTGCTTTTGTGGCTGAACAATCAGCAACTGCTCTATGTAAATTATTCGTATCTAAACTAAAGTGTTTAATTAAATCAATTAGACGATGATGTTTTAATTCAGGTAGAGATCTCCTTGCAATTCTAAGCGTATCAATGTAATCATTATCGAAGTTATAGTTTAAAAAACCAAAGATGTTATCGTATAAAAAATTAATATCAAAATTAACATTATGACCAACAACTATATCATCAGCAATAAAATCAAGAAATGTCTTAAGTGCAATTTCTGTGGGAACACCTTCAGATTCAATATTCTCACTTGTAATACCAGTAAGTTGAGTAATAAAGTCTGGTAATTCAGTAAATCCATCATATTTAATCAAACAATTAAAATGTTCAACGACTATATTATTACGAACTCTTAAAGCAGCAATTTCAATTATATCGTCGAATCTTGTATCTAAGCCGGTAGTCTCAATATCTATGACACAATAATTGGGATTGAATTGAGCTAGACTGTTTCCTTTTTCCCTTAAAGATGTTTTCAAAGCATTCTCCTTATATAATGTTAAAGCAATTTTAGCTTACCGAAGCGTCGTTCTCTTCCAACTGTTTGGCTTGTTCAGCCTTTGTGTATTCAAACTTTACAAAGTTCAAGATATTCTCCTGAGTGTCCTCATCAAGATGTTTAAGAAGGCTGATTATTTCAGCAATAGTTTTATCTT